>Ga0247676_1000073_pt1 | contig 25203 bp, 27 predicted proteins | sample CNK17_metaG_FD_182802 | JGI IMG/M metagenome (GOLD analysis project Ga0247676, IMG submission 182802) | Soil microbial communities from Purdue University Martell Research Forest, Indiana, United States - CNK17 | ecosystem: Environmental > Terrestrial > Soil > Temperate forest > Bulk soil...
GGTGTCAGTGTGCCTGATCGCAATGGTGCAGCCATACGCTATGAAGGTGGTAGCCTGTCACTGTCTGATGACTACTTCCATGACAACCAAGAAGGACTGCTTGGTGCTGAGGATGCGACAGGCAGCATCAGCATCAACCATTCTGAGTTCAGCCACAATGGTGATGGCAGTGGATCAACACACAACATCTATGTAGGAGCCATTGCCAACTTCAGCATCACCAACAGCTACGTGCATGATGCAGTCGTAGGCCATGAGATCAAGTCACGTGCTGCCAACAACACGATCACAGGGAACCGTATCTTTGACAATGATGGCAGCGCCAGTTATAGTGTTGATCTGCCTAACGGTGGCAGTGCTGCTATTAGCAACAATGTTATAGAGCAAGGTGCCCACACACAGAACCCATTCGTGTTTGCGTATGGTGAGGAAGGCATCACTCACGCAGGTAGTGCCTCAATCAGCAACAATACCATCGTCAATGATGATCCAAGCGGTGTTGGTGTATTGTCACCTACACCTGTCAGCTTCACTGGCAACCAAGTGTGGAACCTGCCTAACCTTGGCAACGTCAGTGCATCCAACAACATCGTGCTGCTCTCTAGGCCAGTGCTTGACACCACACCACTGACCTTCATCACCACACCACCACCGACGCATGGCCATGGTCATGGCAAGCCGCCAAAGCCAAGGCTGCATGTCTTTCTCAATCCCATGCCACGCGGCATGTTGGCTGTCGATCTACTGCCTCGCGTGTAGGAGCCAAGCATGTCCAACAGTCCGACTGACGTATTCAAGCACATCAAGATGCAAGGACCGGATGACTGTTGGCCATGGACCACGGGCACATGGGGCGGTCGTCAGTCCGACAGGCGCCCCTACTTCCAGGCCGGTAGCAGGCGCAGGATCGCCTACAGGTGGGTCTATGAACTCGTGAATGGTGAACTGCCAGAGGATGCCCTGATCCTCCATAGCTGCGACCAAGGCGGCTATCCCATTGGGTGTTGTAACCCTGCTCACATGAGGATTGGGACCCACGACGAGAACATGAAAGACATGACGGACAGGCAACGACACGGTGTCCCACACATGGTGGTCCGAGCCATTCGTCGGCTGATCGAACAGGGCGAGACGCAACAGAACATCGCTGACCGTTATGGACTGACACGAGAAGCAGTTAGTGCAATCGCCACAGGACGGACGTATAAGCATCTGGACTAGAAGCGCGACGCGAAGCGGCGCTTCTCCGTATGCCGCCGCAACCGCTACTGTGGACACCAATGCCAGACAAACCACCATTCGATCCACAACGCTGGGCTATGCTCCTATTAGGTGTATTAATTGTCACACCATCACTGATCGTATTAGCCATGACATTGCATTGTCTCGTCTCATTGGACAACGAGTGTTGGGTGACAGTGACCAAGGGCATGTTTCGTGATTGGCTCGTTGAGATAGTTCCTGTATTGGTTGCAATCATCATGACAGGACGGAACAAACAGCAATGAAAGCACCACCACAAGGCCAATCCCTATGCGTCCACTGTGGCAATGCTACTGTGGCCACAATAGACAGTCGTGTCATGGCCAGCAACTGGCGTATGAGACGAAAGCGTTGCACTAGCTGCGAGCACAGATGGACTACATACGAAGTGCCAGCAGAGATGCTTGACAACTTCAAGTACATCCTTGAGACAATGCGGCTCATGGGCAATCATGTCCATGCCATTGGGCTGCTGCTTGAACAGACACGTCATCTGTCAATGATACAGGAGGGTAAAGATGCCAACAGTAAGCAGAGCACAACAAAGGCTGATGCATGGCATAGCATCAGGCAACATCAAGCCGACTAAGGGCAAGCCTAGTCGTAAGGTAGCACAGGAGTTCGCTAGAGCAGACCATACTAGAGGCAGCACCAAGCTGCCTGAGACGACAGGACAAACCATACTACGAGGAGGCAAAGTGTAATGCATAGCGTATTCGATAAGTTCAACACACCTGACTCACCACTTATGTTCCCAGTCGGTGAGCGCAAGGTCGGCTGGCTACAACGCGATGGCAACTATCGTGAGACCAAAGGCCACAAGGCCATCATCCGTCTCAACAAGCAAGGAGACAACGCCCAACTACTGAACATCGTTGGTGCCAGCTACCGACTGGTCCACAACCGTGAACTGTTCGTTGCTGTTGAGGACGCCATGATGCAGGAGATGCTACCTGAGCATCTGCATGATGTGCAGGTCACTGATCGTGTCAGTGGCTTTGGCAAGGTTTGCTATCGTAACTACGTGTTCCCATCCATCAAGTGCCGACTGCCTAAGTCACCAAGTGACATTGCCTTCCGCATCATCGTGCAGAACGGCTATGGTGGTTCTGCATTACGTATGCACGCTGGTGCCATCGACTTCTACTGCACCAACGGCATGATACGTGGTGAGTATGTGTCCACTTACAGGCGTCACACCAGTAGGCTGACACTGCATGGCCTCAATAGCTCCATCACCAAGGCACTGCTTGACTTCAGCAATGCACGCTATGAATGGGAACAGTGGAGCAACACACCAGTGCAACACGAGAAGGCAATGGAACTGTTCCGTGCCATTGCATCGAGTGAGAAGGTGCAGGAGCAACTCAGTGACCAATACCTACAGGAGAGTGAAGTGCGAGGCAACAATCTGTGGGCAGTCTACTCTGCACTCACATACCATGCATCGCATCCTGACAAGCTACGTGCATCCGTAGAGGAACAAGACAATGTAGCTGCCACCATGCTACGACATGAGTTGGAAGTGACCAAGTGGACACAGAGTAAAGAGTGGAAGCAGTTGGAAACTGTGTAGTGTTCTGTAGCCTCACTTGACACAACACTCATAGTGTGTTACTATATGGATACTAGAAGGAGAGGAGTTATGTAGTATGTCGCTTAGCCAACGTGACAAGAATAAGATCACAGACGGCCTCAACACACGGTTCTCAGACATCGGCACTAAGACTAACACATGTCCACCATCGACGAAGAACACTGAGCCAGCAGCATGGGAGTTCTTTGTTGCTGCCCACCTTCACTCATTGGCTAGTGGCCGCTTGCGAGAAGCACGATCAAAGGCCGTTCGATTAGGTGTCATCTTCGATCATGAAAAGCATCCTAGAACACAACAGGACTCAGGCGTAGTCTATCGTGGCGATAACATTGTCATCACGTTGACTGTGAAGGCGCCAACTGTCACAGTAGACGTAGACGATCTCTGTGCTTTCCTGATCAGCCAAGGAGTAGACGAGACACTCATTCAGATCGCTTTGAAAGAGTCAAGGAAGGAACGCCGAGCCGCACATGAGTTCCGTGCTTCACTCTTGACTGAGGACTAACACATAGGCACCATGCAGTATCGGCTGCATGGTGCCGTCCGTGTTTGTGGAGTGAACTCTGTGGCAGTGGTGATTAACTTGGCAGAACAGCGCAAGTCTAAGCCTATCCCACCTAAGACTGCAACCTTTGAGCATGGAGGACAACGATACACATGTAGGTTTGATCCCAATGCTCCACGAGAGCAGCAATGGGTGTGGACTGTATCCTATGTCCGCACGTATCAATACTTTGGCCATGCATCAACAATGGAAGGCGCAGCAGCCACCGCACGCAGAATAATACACCAACTGAATGTGCGAAGACTCAAGCAGGAGGAGAATGATGGATGAGGAAAGCCTAACACATGTCGTCTCGCCTGATGAGACGAATGATCCTGACAAGCTCGTAGACAGCTACGATACACCTACACAACGAGCATCTATCAATCGCCTGTCAGTCGATGACTTAGACGCATGGCTAGATGCGATCCGTGCAAGACGACTGGCTACTGTGCAGAAGCTAGAAGCAGCAGCCCGTGTGCGTGCTGATGAAGTGCGTCTGTCTGCATTCCTCAAGTATGAGAAGCAGTATCAGCGTGCCAAGTCTGCACTGGCTAGGCTAGACGAACAGATGGGCAAGGTAGAACTTGTCATACACAAGTGTAGACTGCTTGCATTGGCAGCAGAACTAGAAGTGTCAACAGAAGGAGACTCAGATGCCGACTGTTAAAGGGCCAGTCCGTGCCCGTGATCTGCGCGCCAACATTGCTGAACACGGCTTTGAGAATGGCGTCGTGTATACACTTGAACAACTCCTTGACGAGCACACGCAGGACAGGCAGCATCTCCGTGAGATGGCATCATTGCTCAATCAGTGCATGGATCACTTGAACAAGATGATGGCTGTCGGCACAAGCATCACGCAGGAACTCGATCGCATGAAGCGTGAGCGAGATCAAGGAGACGACATTGACCACAGTGAAAGGAACTAATCATGTATTGCAACTATCCGATGTCATGCCAGGAGATAAACAGTTAGAAGCGTTCGACTACACGAAGCTGACTGCCATCAACACATGTCCTACGTGGGGCATCACACGCTATCAGATGAACTTGCGAATGCCAGCACAGGGTCGTGCATTGGCACTCGAAGCTGGCCACGCACTGCATGAAGTGTTTGCGTTCATCCGTCTTGCATCGTTGCTGTCTCAGCTTGAGGAGCAAGGCAAAGACAAAGACTACATAAACAAAGTGTATGCGGGGCATGGCACGCGACTGTTCGGTATAGAGCGACTACGACACATCACAGAGCAGATCAGCACAGCCACAGACGTGCCTGACGTGTGTAAGCGCGGTGCCATTGCTGTGCTTGACACGAGTGGCTACTACGACGACCCACGAGACAAGCGACGCACATTGTCCAACATGGAGGAAGCTGCATATGCTTACATCAACCGCTGGCGTTATGATCATCCTGTGTGGTGCCGTAGTCTTACTGATCCTACAGCCGATGTGGGCATTGAGATACCATTTGAGCTACGCGCTTCTATTACTGGCCACGATCTGTTTCAGTTTCGTCTTGTTGGTCGGATCGATGGCATCCACTATGATGGTGCGAAGCGTCTCACGATCCACGACAACAAGACTGCCAGCAGGCTGAGCGATGCTTGGTCATCGTCTCAGGTGACGAGTCATCAATACACTGGGTATTGTGTGGCAGGCTCTCACTTCACACAACAGGTGGTAACACGTTGCAATGTATTAGGACTTGCATTGCCACAGCCACGGACGTATGAATACGGAGGCTTTGCTGCTGAGAGCATGGACCGACACGATCATCACCTAGTGCGATGGGTGGACTGGATCGTCCATACGCTACGGATCGCACAGCTATACCATCACGACCCTATCGCAGCACCGAAGTATACACATAGCTGCAATCGCTACTTCAGGCCCTGTGCTCTCATCCCGTTCTGCTACGGAGACGACAACGAACAGAACCGTATACTCGGTGAGATGGAGTATGACGCATGGAGTCCATTGGAGAAAGGAGTGCTAGACGGCGTAGGTTCAGAGTAGTCCCAACCCTAGCGAGGATCATCATGGATGCAATAGAGTTCCGTCAGGCATACAACACAGCAGTCAATGCAGCAGAGAATGTAGAGGACATCTTTGTGCGGACTGCACTCCTAGACATACTGCAACTCCTAGCAGGATTGCAGGCTCAGATTGAGGAGCTACAGCTACAGGATGATTGCTGATGTCTCAGACACTGCCTCAGTTCCACAAACCAACGTTCGATCGCAGCAAGATGTATGTTCTAGTGTGGGGAGGATCAGGATGTGGCAAGACCACATTGGCGTCAACAGCACCAGATGGCAAAGCCTACATTCAGTTCGATGCGCAAGGGCACACAAGCATAGCCAACCGTGATGACATCGCACTGTTGGACCTGAGTGGATGCACGTTCAGGACAGCAATGATGGAGTTCAACAAGGCTGACCCCTTTGGCATGAAGGCGTTCATCCTTGCCAACCCATACATCGAGACGATTGTCATCGACAGCATCACGACACTTGCATTCCTAGCATTGCAACATGCTGTGACGATTGCAGGAGGCAAGTCCTCTATCGACGTGCCAGGACAGAATGGCTATGGTGTGCGTAACAACGTCATGCGTCGTGTCGTGCAGTCCATAATGCAGATAGCGAGCGAGACCAACAAACATCTTGTCATCATCACGCATGACAAGGAAGGCGAACAAGACGACAATGGCAGGATACTTGAGATCACCATGTCGCTGTCATCTGCATTGGCCAATGACGTTGCACTCAGGTTCAACGAGGTCTGGTTCATGAAGGACACAGGCACAGAGCGTCGAATATACGTGCGTGCATTCGGTGTGTTCAAGCCGATGAAGACTAGGATGTTCATGACTGACCAAGGCTCGCACTTCGTATGGCATTACAATGCCGATACGCTGACAGGCGACGGTATTGCTAGTTGGTTCAATCAGTGGAAGGAGAACGAAGGTAAGAAGATACCAATGCCAAAGAAATAGGCTGCCACCGTCAGATAGCAGCCTAAGTTTACCACACAAGACACAGTGACCTGACCCCTGGAGGAAGTCGGTCCATCCATACGTATCCCCTCAGTGAAAGGAAATCAAGCCCCATGAGTGGTTCAAGCTCGATCATGCGCTTCAGTCAGGACATTGCGTCTGCGGAAGCACCGCCCCCACTGCCCGCACGTCAGTATCGTGCTGAGATCATTGGTGCCAGCATTCGTCCTGCCATGTCATCTGGTGTTGACTATCTCAACTTGCAGTTCCGTGTGCCAGCAGAAGAGTATCCTGCTGACTATCAGGATGGTGATCCTGATGGGACAATACTCTACTACAATCGCATACAAGCCAGTGACACTCCTACCAACAGGTATCGTTGGCGTCGTGCGATGGAGCGGATCGGTGGTCCGTTGTCCATGGAGATCGACTGCAATGCCCTGATTGGTCTATGGGGCAACATCGAAGTCACGCACAATGAGTATGAAGGTGAGATGCGGGCACAGATTTCTAAGCTGCTGGACCCGTAATATCATGCATGTGCGCTTGCATTCAGTGAGCGCACATGCTACCTTCTACTGGCCGTTATGGTGCTCTCAACTTAGGAGGTTTCATGTCTACTACCCAAACCGTGCAGCGTCCCATGCCCATCGCTGATCCTGTCCAGCCGAAGCCCAAGCGCACACGCTCGCCGTCTGTCGCCAAGCCTGCCTACATCGTCGTGCAGGTCATGGACGAACAGGGCCAGCCGCAGTCGTTCGACAAGAAGCGTGTGAAGATCATCGCCGTCGAGAGGCAGGCTGACAAAGTGCTGGAAGCCATCGAGGCTGGCAGCTATCCTAATGCCTTCTACCTGCGTGTGATTGTCCCAGGTGGCTCTAGGGCAGGCTCGCCCAACAAGCCAAAGGACTGATCCTTGCAAGGTCACATTGCAGGTTGAAGGGGAGGGCCGTAGCGTGGAAGCGATACGGCCTTCTTCTTACAGTGCTACATCTCACACTAGGAACTGCACACATGGACATGGAATGGGACGATCTACAACAACAAGCCATTGAGTCATGTTGTGATGTTAGCAAACGCATTGTCGCAGTGACAGGTAAGGCAGGCACAGGTAAGACTGTGTTGATACGAGAGGTTGCCCAGCGCCTAGAGAATGCAGGCTACACTGTGCAAGCCTGTGCTCCTACTGGTAAGGCATCGAAGCGCATCCAAGAAGCCACTGGTCTACATGCAATGACCAATCATCGTCTGCTTGGCTATGGGATGCCACGTGAGATAGAAGTAGATGATGACAAGACAGGCGACAAGAAGATCGTCTCAGTGTCCACTGGCCCACGACACAAGGTAGGCAATCCAATGCCCTACGACACCATCCTGTGTGATGAGTATGCGATGGTGAACCAAGAGATCAATCGCAATCTGATCGATGCATTACGTGCTGGTGCTCGCATCTGCATGTTCGGTGATGTCAATCAGTTGAAGCCAATTGAAGAGGACCGTCGCCTTGACAGTCAGCCATCAGCCTTTGAGAACGCGCTCACGCGGTTCGGTGGGATCACTCTCAACACGATCCATAGGCATGACGCAGGCAGTGGCATTGCTTCAAATGCTGCACTCATCCTGCAAGGAAGGATGCCCCGTGTTACTGAAGACTTCAAGATCAGGCAGACTGACCAGCCTGTTCGTGCAGTGCAGGAGTTCATCAGCTTGTCAAGCGAAGCAGGACATAGCTATGCTGATACAGACCACCAGATCATCACCTGCATGAACAAGTCATGGATTGGCACACAGCGTCTGAACCTGATCATCCAGTCCATGTTCTGGCGTCGTGAACAGCCGTTCCTTGAGTTGCCACGCTATAATGTAGCAGGCAAAGAGCAGCCTCCCATACGCATCCAAGTGGGCACTAAGGTAGTCTACACATCCAACTCGTATGACTTGGATGGACAGGGCACTGCATATGCATTCAATGGTGAGACAGGCATTGTGCAGAACATCGACTTCATGGAAGGCAGCGTAGAGATTGACTTCATGGATCGCACTGTGGTCATTCCTCCCATTATGATCGTCGTCAAAGACAATGGTGTGGTGAGTGAGCAAGACCCTAGGCGCAACATCGACTTGGCCTATGTGGTCACGACACACAAGATGCAGGGCAGTGAGGTCAAGCACGTGTGCTATGTGCTGAACAAGGCTACGCTGTGGGCACAGTCACGCCGTAACATGTATACTGCCATCACCAGGGCACGTGAGCATTGCACAGTGTTCTGTGACCCACACAGCTTAGCTAAGTCAACTCGCTTTGCAGGATGACATACCGGCATCCCTCAGCCGGTATCGTTGCTAAGGCAACGACGTGAGGGACATGTTGCAACATGGAGTACTCCTATGGGTAACGTCACACGGGGTGCAGCACTCGCTGCATTGCTTGCCTTGCCAGCAATGGCACATGCCGATGTGATCCTGACGTTTGGCCAGTCAGCCAACACTCAGGCAATCACTGCCACTGAGAACGGTGCTCAGACTGCGACTACGCTGAGTGCTACTGATGTGGCAATCGGCATCACACAGATTGAGAACGGTGTGCCAACAGCAGCGTTCTTCGATCTGAGTGCAGCCAGTGATGGCAGTGCTGTGCCAATCCTTGGTGGCACTGCACAGAAGTTCAGTGGCTCGTTCAGCATCAACTCGCTGGCGAACAACACAGGCACTAACTTCCTGAGTGGCACGTTCACTGACGTGACATTCGGCACTGGCCCAGGTGGCGCACTGTCAGTTGGTGCTCCTCCTGACTCGCTCGCGTTCACGAGTGACGTGATCACTACACTGGCCTTGCCTGCTGCTATTGGGCTTGGCTTTGCTAATGTGTTGCCTGCCTTCGTTCAGGTTGGTGATAGCATTGGCAGCTTCACAAGCAGTGTCAGTGGCACATTCAGTGCCAGTCCTGTGGCTGCTCCGGAGCCTGCATCCCTTGCCTTGCTTGGCATGGGCGTGCTTGGCATCGCAGCGATGAAGCGTCGTCGTTCTATCTAGTCTAGTGGAAGGGGGATGGGCAACTGTCCCCCAACCTAGGAGTGTAGCCTATGACCAATAATACCAAGCGCCGGACCGTAGCTGAACGAGCTACAATTGATCCTCCCAACGAATACGCCAGTCATCCGTATCACTGGGCATATAATTGCCGCTCGCCCGGTGGCTTCTTAGTGTTTGAGACAAGAGACGGGAAGCTATGGCAAAGCCTTGGCCATACGCTCAACGCAGAAACTCTCTACGAGAGAGGCTGGCGCTATTTAGGTCCTGCCATTCCTCCGACTGTGGAGCCAAGTAAATGATGATTGCGCCTGTTGCCAACATCAGAGAGATGAACAATGAACTTCATGCTGTCATTGGTGCTAGTGGCCTTGTGTTTGACTGTGGCTGCGCTGGCAATCTCAATAGCAGTATTGCAATCGTGGCTGAAGCGCCTGGAGACAGAGAGGTTGCGCTTAAACAACCGCTTATTGGCGGCTCAGGAAAGTATCTGTGGGATCGCCTCCGCACTGAGCGCATCACACGAAACGATGTCTACATCACCAACGTGTGTAAGCGCAAGCTGGTCTCCGCTGCCGACGGCCACGCTATCACAGATAAGCAAGGCAAGATCACACTCAACAAGCAAGAGCGAACTCAGTGGCGTCATATACTTTGGCAAGAACTCAGTCGATTGCCCAATCTGCAATACGTTGTCGCGTTGGGAAGCCTCGCGCTACAAAGCTTGGTCGGATATGAAGCCATCACTCAAGCCAGAGGATCAGTGTTCCCCATCACGCTAGGCGATCGTAGAGTGCAGGTCTTGGCAACCTACAACCCTGCCCATGTGATGCGTGAGCCACGCATGGAGATCGTGTTCCGCTTTGACCTAGACAAGCTGGCACGCCTGCGTAGAGGGGAGTTCAGTGTTCCACGCATATCAACTCTCACCAATCCATCCTTCAGAGAAGCGATGGACTGCATACGTTGGCTCCATACTGTTAAGGAGCCAATTGCCTATGACATTGAGACAATGGCTGGTGAGACAGCATGTGTTGGTTTCGCGCCATCGAATAGTGAAGCGATATGTATTAACTTCCGTTCGCAAGGACGGAACCACTTCACGCTTGGTGAGGAACGCATTGTCCGTCTCGCCATTCATGACCTACTGGACGATGCGCGGCTGCGTTTTATCACGCAGAACGGGCATTACGATGCGTCATGGCTTTGGTTCAAGGATCGCATACGTTGCCACGGCCACTACTTCGACACGATGCTTGCACACCATACATTATACCCACCGCTGCCACATGATCTTGGCTTTATCACAGCCCAGTATACTGACCACCCCTACTATAAGGATGAAGGCCAGCTATGGAAGGAAGAGGGTGACATAGATGCCTTCTGGGACTACAATGGTAAGGACTGTTGCATCACACGCATAGCGTATGAGAAGATGGACATGGAGCTAGCCGAGACAGGACTGGCTTCGTTCTTCTACGACCACATCATGCGACTACAGCCCGAGCTTGTAGAGATGACCAGCAATGGAGTGCTTGCAGATGGAACAAGAAAAGACAGACTCAGTGTTGAGCTTGGAACAGAGCTTGCTGCTGCAAGAGAGCTATGCCAAGTCAAGGCTAGGGAATGCACTGGCGATCCAGCTTACGAACTTAATCCCAACAGTAATACTCAGCTTGCTAAACTCTTCTTTGATGACCTGCACTTGGTCGGACGAGGAAGTTCAACGGATAAAGAAAATCGTGATCGCATTCGAAAGCATCCACGCACTGCGCCAAGAGTTAGAGACCTTGTGCAAGCCATTGATACCTACAAGGAGCAGGCCAAGTTCGTCAGCACCTACATCCGAGCCGAGCCAGACGGAGACGATCGGTGGCGCTGCTCATGGAAGCAGACAGGCGTCTCTAGCGCACCCGGACGACTCTCGTCCGCTCAGACCAACTGGGGGACAGGGCTGAACTTCCAAAACATTCCTGTGAACGCCAAGGACATGTTCATCGCACCACCGGGCTGGGAGTTCTCCTATTACGACATGAGCCAGATCGAGGCCCGCATTGTTGCGTTCCTCGCTGGCATCCGCACATGGAAGGACCAGTTCGAACAAGCACGTTTGAACCCTGGCACATACGATGCCCATTGTGCTTTGGCCTCAAGTATGTTTAAGGTGCCCTATGAGCAAGTTCCTAGAAAGGACTGGGACACGGACGGCAGACCTACCATCCGGTATGTTGCCAAACGATGTCGCCACGGCCTCAACTACAGGATGGCAGCAGACAAGCTCGCCACCGTCACAGGATTGCCATACGTCGAAGCTGAACAGGCTTATCGCCTCTACCACATGGCGAGTCCAGAGATCCAACTGTGGTGGGATGACGTTATTGATCTCGTGCGACGAACCGGACAAGTCACTACTTGTCTTGGACGACGATGGGTGCTGCTAGAGCGATTTGATCCTGTCGCTCTGGACAGCATCGTTGCGTTCGAGCCTCAATCATTGAATGGTGATTGGACAAGCAGCATCATCTACAAGTGTCACTCAGACCCTGAATGGCCTTCGACTGCACGCATCATTATAAATGTCCATGACGCCAACATTGCCTTGAACCGCATCGAGGATGGGCCTATAGTGCGGGGGGTCATGCAGCGTCATGCAGAGAAGCCTATATGGATCAACAGCATACAGAACAGGCTTCGTGGCATGGATGATCCAGAGCCGCTTATCATCCCGGCTGAGATGGGGGCATCACAGCCAGACGATGATGGCGTTCATCGATGGTCTACCATCAAGAAGATATAGGAGACAACATGCCATTTGTTCAAGGCTTCCTTCGTGTCCGATCTGGTGGTCATCCAGATCAAGGACTGCCTGGAGATCAGCCCGGTATCGACAACAGCCTGCCCGGTGATCAGCCGGGTATCGACCACGAACTGCCAATGCCACCCCCAGGTGTGTGGCCTCCTCCTGTGCCGTCACATCCTATTGTCATCGCACCACCCGGCACACCGCCCGGCACCATCTGGCCCAGTCCAGGCGTGCCTACTCATCCCATCGCACCCGGTGGACAGCCACCTGCACCAGACCAAGGACTGCCGCGCCCACCCGGCACACCGTCACATCCCATCGCTGGTCAGACCTACTGGATGCTGGTCTACACGCCAGGACATGGATGGAAGTATGTCACAGTTGACCCGTCATTGAAGCCAGACCACAGCTTGCCTGGATCGCAACCACATCCTGATCAGGGCCTGCCAGGGTCATCGGGACATCCCGATCAAGGCTTGCCACCATCGGCACAACCCAAGCGGTAACACGTGATCCACTACAGTCGGCTTGTGCCTGCTAATAGCTTCATGGGACGATACATGAAGTATATGCAGGCACAGGAGACTGCTGAGATATTCGACTTCTACTGTGGCCTGTGGGCACTCAGTGCGGTGTGTGGACGCAACACCTATGTGTTGCGTCCACGTGCTCCTGTCTACTTGAACATGTTCGTCATACTAGTTGGTGAGAGCGGTGTTGCTCGTAAGACTACGAGCGTCCGCATGGCAACGAACATAGCACGTAGCGTTGTTGGCCTAGACAATTCAATAGGTGTATTGGATGGCAAGGTAACGCCTGAGCAAATGGTTGCCATGCTACAAGAACGCACGATGGAGTATGGTAGTGCTCAGCTATGCATATCTGTTCCAGAGCTTGCAGTCTTCTTGGGCACTGAGCGGTATCTTGCTCATATGCCTGCCTTACTCACTGACTTGTATGATTGCCCTGATAGCTTTGAAGGAGGAGGCACTCTGGCTAGGGGCAAAGTGGTCTTTCGCAACGTATGGCTTTCTTTTCTATCCGCATCTACTCCTATCTGGCTACTGAAGGCAGTCAATCCCAATGTGATTGAAGGTGGCTTCACATCACGCTGTTACTTTGTCATCAGCAATGAGCCGAAGCAACGCATCCCCTGGCCACAAGATGTTGATGCAGACATGTATCAGGACTTGTGTGATGATGTGAAGATCGTTGCAGCAGAAGCAGCATCACGTGGTCCTATCGAAGTTGATCCAACAGGCATTAAGGTATTCTCTGAGTGGTATCGCAATAAGGGACGTGCGATAGACGCATTCAAGCAATCATTCGAGGCCAGAGAAGACGCACATGTGTTGCGTGTTGCAGCACTACTGGCCATCAATGATGGCTCATGGATCATCAAACGTTCGCATGTCAATGTAGCCATACGACTCATGTCCGAGATGAAGGACAAGAGCAGTGGCATCTTTGCCTCGACTGAGGCGAGAACAAAGTTCGCACATGCGCTTGATGCCATCAGGGCTGCGCTCATGTCCTATGGCATGGACCCTGTGCCGCGACACAAACTGTATCTGAAGGCCCGCTCACACATAACAAATGAGGAGTTCCTGACGCTCCTTGAAGTGATGCATGAGATCGGTGCGATCCAGCGGTTCTCGATTGCCGGTGAACGTGGCAGACCTGCTGACTGGATCAGAGGAACAGATGTTCTCTTGGCCAAGGGCCTGGGCGAGACCGTTCTGGATCGGTTCTCCTAGTCATGGAACTGTTCTAATCCCTTAGCTGCATTGAATGATCGCACATCCACATGTTTGCCCACCATGTGTGACATCCATCCATTGAGGGTCTTAATCTGCTGATCAGCCTGTTCGATCACAGGCTTGATTTGTGCTACCAACTGATTGTGTAGCTGCCGCTGCATCTTAGCGTCCAGATAAGGATCGTTGTCGATCTCATCAAGCTGTCGCTTCATGGCAGTGATCTGTGGCTGCACAGTGGACATCAAAGTCTCATGCGTGTTGTTTATCATAGACAACATCTGCCTGATGGTAGGATCAGGATTGACACTACCTTCTCCTGTCTTAGCAATTGGCAGACCACCAGGCTGCGTGTATCCCTCAGCATAGATGTCTGATGCTTTGGGCATCAGGCGCATCTTGTCCATAGCTGCGCTGAAGCTGTCCTCCATCGGGTTGCGATAATTCAGCTTCACGTTGTTGCCCCATATCATGTTGCCGAATGGCGCATTGTCACGCCACGATTGTCCTGCTGTGCCAATCATGCCATCTAGTGCATGTGCAGCACCATGTATGGTAGGGTCGGCTTGTAGGTTATGCCATCCCTTACTCATTGAGTCATATAGCGCATGACCAGAGATGCCATAGATGTTGGACATGAGGCGTTGCATCCAGCCATTGTCATCCTTTGACATGATGTTCGACTGCTGCCGTCCAGGGATGCGTTCTTGTGATCCTACATCTGTGACCATGCCCTTGTTCAATGGATTGCCTTCAACAAGGTTCTTCAGTCCTACACCAATCGGTGGGTTGACATTAGATCCTGCCACGCCAATGCCTGCCTGCACAGCGGGTGGCAATGCAAACATGTCTAGGAAATCACTAGCGCCTTGGATCATACCAGTGCGTGTGCTTGTAGACACATGCTGGCTGAACATGTCAGCGAGTGAATGTATCACACGATGATACATGTCCTCACCTTGTCGTAGCTGGAATGCTCCACTTCCATACGCCAACAACTCCTGGATCATAGGATTTAGGACACGCCAACGCTGTGGCAGGTTGATCTCTGTGTAGTTCGACGGGTCGTGCATGTCATGGAAGAATGGAATGTTTGATGCACGATCATGCGAACTCATGTGTTGATCCAACACATTGAGATGGTCTTTGCCTCCTAGCATTGCAGTCAACAGGCTGGCTGCATTGGCCAGCACAAGTGTGCCAACTGTTCCACTAATGTATGCTGCTGGATGGTCTCTGAAGTTCCTAACAGCACGCACTGTGTCTTGTATGGATGGATTGAGGTATGCAATGCTCTGTCCTGCACGTTGCATGACAGGACTAGCACCAGTCATGCTCGGATCACCAATCACTTGTCGTGTCTCCAATGCTCTGCGCTCAGGAGACAGATGTGCATTCTGCTTGAAGTATGATAGATTAGCACCATCAGAGACAGCCTGATGAATGTCTCGCAGCATCGTGCGCAGATTGATGTATGTAGACGTAAGCCCTCTGGTCCCAGGCAGTGCTATCTTAGTGTATGGTATCTGTATGCCATCAGGATGGAACACACCAGGCACTTGATCAGCCAATGGATTGAAGCCTGCTGTGCTGCGTGGGTTCACATTGAATTGTCTACCTTCATACATTCCTCCACTACCGCCACCTGTTGCACCAACACGCCGTGCCTCTGCGATGGTGCTCTGTTCATAGCGCTGTGTCATGCGCTGTGCTGCTGCATCCACCCACGGATCGCCTTTGAGCGCACGCATCATCTTAGCTGCTGGATTAGCTGGATTGCGTAGGATGTCTGCGATGTTTCGTGCAGTCACTGCTGCACTGCCTCGTATCGCTTCGTTGAACGATCCAATGTATTGTGTTGGATCAAGTCCTACACGACTGCCTATTCTGCCTCCAGTCAATCGCTGTAGCCCTTGGTCGATCATGCCGAAGTGTGTGCCAGGCGCTCTATCCGTAGCGATCTGAGGAATGTTCCTCAGCAAGCTGATGACACTGAACGGTCGCTGCGCTACAACTGTAGCTGCAACACCAGTAGTGCCTGCTTGCATGGATTGCCTGAATGCATCCATGCCATTGAAGACCATGTTGGCTTGTGCCTGATTGTTCTTCAATGCATCATACACACTCGTGTTGTTGATGTGATACGTGTGTGGCATACCTTCACGATATACTGTGATCGTGCGGCCCTCAGCAAACGGTGTCGTAGGACTGACGATCCGAGCACGTGCAGGATCAGCCGCCTGCCATGTCTCAACCTGTCTGATGATGTTGTCGTTCAGCGTGTTACGAGCCATGCCCTCATAGAACTTGCCGTAGTGCTGTGTTATCGAGTCTATGGCGCGTGTGTTAGGTGTCTGCCAGCCCTCACCGCTTGGCTTGGGCGTGAATAGGCTCTGGACGAGATCACCTTCTACATTCGTAGGAGGTAGTGCATGAGGATACTTTGCAAGATACTCTGTAGCCTCTGTTGGCGAGATGCGTCCCTGCGCAACACCCTCATTGATGTTGCCTGTGTGGATGTTATTGGCTAGATCAGCAAGCGCTCTCGTCTGTGGATCAGCCAGCATCGCATTGCGATCAGCATCTAACAGGTTCGTGTGTGTGCTTGTGAAGTTGTATCGTGTATCCTCATCCTGATACGGCCTACGTGCTTGGTTGAGCTGTAGCCTGTTCTGCGCACGGACATCTAACTCAGCAGATGCGTGCATTCCTTTCTCCCACACCAACTGTTGATCAGATGTGAGATTGTCTACTCCTTGCACCAAGTCCTTGAGCTTAGGCAGCACATGTCCTGTGGCATCATTCACACCTGTAGCCATCTGCTCGCCCACACGTGTGTGCATAGCTGCACTACCGTTCGTGGTGCCAAGCTCGGAGGCTAGTTGTTCACCAACTGTTCGGCTAGGTGCAGTAGCATTTACCAATTCAGTCAGCACACGATTGCTGTCCCAACCTGCCTGGGCCATTTGTGTTCCAACAGTGCCTGCCTTCCCAGGCAACGGAGCTTCGCCTCGTGCAGCACCGCTCGTAGTAGGAGCACCAGGAGCAGCCGTTACTCGTCCTGCATCTATTGCATTGAGATTGGCATTGTGTGCTGCTGCATTGGCTACTGTATCTATCTGTGCTGCTTTGCCAGTGAGGAACTTATACGCAGGGTCAAAGACTTTGCCGCCTCCCTTCAACAGTATCCACCCACCTGCTGCGACAATAGCTGCATCAGTTAGGAAGTCTCCCCAGCCTGTTGTCGTTTCACCTGCCTGCCCGTAGTTTGGCATTGGCGGGCTGTCCCTGCTCAGTGAAAGCGTAGGAAAAGGGACTTGTGCCGCAGCCCCCGACTGCGGATTGGCTACAACTGGTTGTGTGTCTGGTTGTGACAGGTCGAATTGCCCAGAGTCATCTGGCTGTGCAGCTACTTGAGATGGCTGTCCTTGTAGTCTTACCACAGCAGGATCAATACCCATGTCCTTGAACGCCTGATCTTGTTGGCGCTCTTGTAACACTTGGGCACCGCCTGTCACAGCGGCACCTGTAAGTGCATTAGCAGTCGTTGCCTCTGGGATGGCCATGTGTGTCACAGCACCTGCTATCCTGGGCACTCCTGGCAATGATGTGATGCCGCGGCCTAGTGGTCCTGTGACATAGCCTGCTCCTGGCACAGCCATACCGGCAGTGCCCGTTGCAAGGTCTTGGACAGTCTGCTCATCAGGTGTCTGTGGCTCCATGTGCGGTATGGTCCTAAAGGCCATATCCTTCGTCTCTTGGTATTGTCGTCCTGCTTCCTCAGCACCAGGAGCAGGAGATAGTCTACCACTAAGTCCTAACTTGCCGGCACCGAAGTTGTATACCATAGGAATGAGTTCGCCCGCTGCACTATACGCAGCAAGTGCTCCTCCAGGCAGTTGCCAATGGCCTTGTCCTTGATCGTCTACACGATACGGACTGAGCTGTGCCATCCATGCAGGTAGCACAGATGTGGCTGCAATGCCAACACCACGTAGCTGTGCGTTGCGTTCTGCAATGCCTTCAGGACTATCAAAGGCATATGGGCTGGGAATGAGGTCACTCATTGTCTACTGCTCCAATGGGTATTGGCCCTTCATTCCCAAGACAACATAACCTCCTCCTGCCTTTGGGAAGATAGGCACCTGTCCTCCCGTCTTGTGCGTGTTCATATAGTCTGCAATGTCCATCTTCACATTGTCAGGGAACTTAGCTGCAATCAGCATCTTTGTTTGCTTCTGCACATTGGGATCAACTACGAGCTGTCCCATCGTTGTGCCACTAGCAGGTTGTGCAGCAGGTTGTGCAGTAGACTGTGTAGGCTGTGCAGGTGCAGGCGATAAGTTCGTTACTGGTTTACCACGGAGGATAGCTCTAGACTGTGCTGGTGTCTCTCCTTGGCCTGCTGGCAGAGTATATCCATCAGTCTGTGCTGTCGATGTCGCTGGTGTCGCTGGTGGTGGAGGAGGTGGAGGAGACGACGGTGGAGGTGGTGATGCTCCACTGCCACCAGCAGGAGTGAACAGTCCTGGGTCCATGCCTGGATTGGGCTTCATGCCAGGATTGATCTTCACCTGATCTTGGATCGCTTGCCTTACTCGTTGGTTCGTCTCATCAGGCGATGCACCAAACGGTATCTGCACGTTGATGGTCACAGGCTTGCCTGTTGCATCGACACCGATGTTCATTGGCATGTTATAGCCAGGAGGCTTCTGTGCATCACCACGTGCTTGTGCTGCTTGCACACTTATTGGCACACTAGGATTGACAGTCAACCCCGTGACATTACCGACATCACCAGCAGCAGGAGTGAAGCCTCCTTCGCCTAGTGCTTTGACTCCTTCTGCTCCTGGCTTCACAGCATTGCCCATCTGTAGTATCTTGTCTGGCGTGGCATAGCTAGCCAAGTTCGTAGTGCCTGGAGTGTTTCCCATCCAGGCGAAGTTCGGATTGTTAGCAAGGTATTCTAGTCCGCCAGGATGTGTCATTGCACCAATGGTGCGCTCAGCAGCATTGTTAGCTATTGTAGCTGCGAGTGCGTTCCTGGCTTGTGCATGTTGTGCAGCCAATTCCTGGCCATACTGATCTGCCTCTAGACCACGATCAGCACGATACATCGTAAGCATTGCCAATGGATTGCCGACATCCTTGGCGAGTGCAAACTCTCCTGGCTGTGGATCGATTATACGAGGGTTGGGCAGTTGATATGCATCTGCTGCGGCCATGACTTACCTCTGACTACTTGCTATCTGATCATCCCCAAACTGTGTGAAGTATTTACTTTGGTCTGATGGGGACAGTGTAGATGATGGCGTCTTGTTACCGTTGGTCATTAAGCCAAGTAGGGTCTTGAAGTCACTGCCCTTCAAGAAGTCTGTCACATTGGTGCCTGCTGCATACAGCCCAGACAGTTGTGGACTGCTTGATGGTATCGCACCTGCTAGTGTCTTAGATGCGTCCTGTGCCTGCTTACCAGCTTCTCCAATCGATGCATTCCCAAGCGCAGATGAATACGCTGCACCTGTTGCTCTATTCTGCAATGCAGTCAGCATGTCCTTCTGGTTCGTGCTTGGCACGATGCCTGGATACTGGAACTGTGGTGTCCCAGCAGTGATGGCTGAACTCAGATCAGTAGCCAATCCTTGCCTGTTGGCATTGTTGATGTCTGCTGCTCCAGCTATGCCCTTGATCTGTGCATCTATAAGACCCTGCCTGAGATCAGCAGAACTACGCCTGCCAATATCAGCAAGAACAGGACCAGCAGCAGTGCCAGTGCGAGCAAAGGTTCTGAGTGTATCCTGTATAAGAGGCCGATACGCCGTCGTGTTGGCATTCGCTGCTGTCTCCGATAGTAGCCCACCTAGATCACTGCCTGACATGGGCCTGAAGTTAGCCAACCGACGCTGTGCAGCATCGATCAATGGCTGTGCTCGTGCAGCATTCAGGTCTGCACGTGCATTGGCTCCTTGTGCCTGTCGTAGATCAGTCGTGTTGCGTGCTATCGCAGCTTGGTCAGCCGCTGTCTGCACTTGCTGTGGCAGCTTGCCAAGCGTAGACACCCATGAGTTGGTGCCAGGATCATACTGGTAGGAGTTGCCTGAGCTATCAGTGTAGCCTGCCTGTCCTAGCCGTGTCGTGTTGGCTGCATTGATACGTGCCTGTATGGCATCGTTCTGTGCCTGTGCAAGCTGTGCAGCATCGATGCTAATCGATTGGCCAGTGCCTCGTCCACTGTTCAGTGCTGTGTAGGCACCAATTCCTGCACTGCCTAGAGCAGCAACACCAGAGATGATTGCGGCTGTTACTGCCATCTCACAACACCTTCATGTAGACGTGTTCTACTAGATCGAAGCCCAGCTTAGGGAACAGCGGCTGCACATCGTAGATGGTCCTGAAGTGATGGATGACCATCTTCACATCTGTCTCTGCCTTGAAGTATGCCAGTGCCGCCTCAGTCAGCAGCGATCCAATGCCCTTGCCACGATGCTTGGTGGCCACTGCTAGTGTGTTGCATAGAGCACACTTCATGCCTGCATGTTGTGGATGCATGGCCAACAGATACATGTTGACACCAAGCAGTTCGTCACCCTCTCGTGCTGTGAACAACAGCAGCTTATCTTCATGGCTCAGGTTGGCAAACGCTGCCCAGTCCATACGCAATGGTGGTATACCATCCTGTGCATTGGTGTCAGCGTAGTAGCCTTTGATCAACTCATCGACTTCCATCACCACAGCAGGCAGACGCTCTATGCTAACACGCATCAGAAGGCACCCTGATTGCCCAGTCCACGCTTCTGATTGGCTGTCGTGTTAGGATCAGTATAGAATGGACTGACTGCGCCTAGCGTGCCGCCTGGATTGATGGCATTAGGATTGGTAGCACCTTGCACTGATCCACCTGCATTCAACAAGTCAGTCAGCGTTGAGAACTTCGTCCCACCAATTGCATTCGTCAGCGCACCGCCAAAGCTAGACAGGTCTGTGCTGGCCAAGTCCTGTGCTTGCTTCGTATAGATCCCTGGATCGAAGTTCTGTCCTGGCATCAGACTGCTCACATCATTCTTAGCACCGCTGATGATGTCATTGATGCCACTACGATCAGTGCCGAGAATGCCACGTCCCAGGTTCGTGATCTGTGATGTCGCAGCAGCACGATCACTGGCCAGCTTAGCGAGCGCAGCGTTGTATCCTGTATCATTCAACGTGCCACGCTTCTGTGCATTGAGCAGTTGGCTACTCAATGGATCGAACTGCGAACTCACAGCCTGTGGCACATATTGATCAAGTGTCGTGTCAGGTATCAGCGTGCTCGCATAGTTAGGCGTGAACGTCTGGTTCAACTGATTGGTTGCTTTGGTTCTGATCCCTGACGTGATGCCACTGAGAATGTCTGTTCCAAGCGTTGGTGAGAACGCTGCACTAGGATTGGGGTCCATGTCCTGAATGGAGCCATACTGTCTCTGCATTGCAGGCAGGATGTCGCTTTCCCAATACTGGCTAGGGTCCAGTCCTTGCTGACGGAACTGAGCACCGATGGCATTCGTAGCATCATCGTAGGCTTTGTTCTTCCTCGCTGTGAAGTCCGTCTCATCCTGTGCCGACTTGGCCTGTGTCGCAGCCGTGTTGGCCTGTGACGTTTGCTGAGCAGCCGCTGTTCGTGCAGCAATGTGCTGGTTCAACAAGTCAGCCCCAGATGGCAGATAAGCTCCACTGTTGACCTGATCTATCGAATAGCTAGGATCAGTATACACAGTTCCATCGACAGGATCGACATACCGTGCTGGCTGTGGAGCAACCTGCTGGACACTGCCTCCTCCACCTTTGCCTCCACCACCACGCATGACAACGTGCAGATCGGGTTGACCACCAGCAGTGAACATCACCCCTGTCCCTTCGCATACTTGTAGATTGCACCGAATCTGGTGAAACCTAACTTGTTGTATAGTGCCCATACGGCTACGGTATCGATGGATGCTATGTCGCCAGTCTGTAACAGCACAGCTTGCTTCTCTTCGATGGCCCAATGCATCATACCACGCATGAGTTGCATTGCGATCTTGGCCCTACTTGGTGTGCCTGCACGAACGAACCATCCATCTTCTACTGCCATCAGCTTAGGACTGAAGAAGAACGGTGTGAGATGTCCTGCTACAAAGCCACACGGCACTTCATTGTCATCCCATGCCATGCGGATGTAGTAGTCAGGCAGATCAAGCGTTCGCTTCGTGTTCATCAGCGTGTAGTTCCAGTCGAACTCAGGCCCATCGACACCGAACGTGCCTGCCATCACTAGCTCTTTGCCTAACTGCACAAGGTAGGCTACCTCGTCTTGCTGAACAGTGCTCACACGCATATGGCTACGGTGTGCATGGTAGGACTGCCTTCCAGTTCACTGTCACGGTGAAGGCTACGGCCACACCGATCCAAATCGTGAAGCTAGAAGCAGTAGGACTCGCTGCCCAAACAGTCACTGATGGTGGATTGCCAAGGCCACTAGCCTCTGTCAACGTGATGTCCATCAGTCGTGGAGTGCCTGGCAGTCCGTGGTTCACAACGAAGCTCGTCGCACCTGGGCTGATGTTGATGGTCCCACGGTTCTGACTTGCATAGCCTAGGTTGTTGGAGATGATCTCATTGGTGCCAGGATACGATCCTGCCTGTAGCCCTGACCCAATGAGTGGATTGGTTCCACTGTTGAGCAGATGGTTGTTGATGATGTGGTATAGGCTAGACGACCCACCGATGTTCACGCCTGCTGCATGGTTGTATCCAAAGCCTCCATATGGCCCAACGATGCAGTTGGCAATACGGAAGTTCTGTCCACCAGCGAAGAACTGAATGCCTGTGCCTGTGTTGCCTGCAATCTTGCAGCAGTCGAAGCTGAGGTTCCGTGCGTTCACATCCTGAATGTTGAACCCGTGGCCCTTGTTGTCAAACACATGGCAGTTGTTGAAGTCTATGCCATCAACACTACTCGCTGCTGGCGATACGATGGAGACGCCATCATTGTCCATGCTTGACATCCAGCAGTCAGCAAACCAGCATCGCTGCACAACGCCTGTGCCAGTTGGTCGAATGTCAATGCCTTTGCTTGCATTGTCAAACCCCGTGTTGACAACCCACATGCTGACAACTGATTGGCCACTACCTGGATTGAGCAGCAAGCACGTGCCACAGGCCATGATCTCAGTGTTGATCAATTGTATACCACCGTTGTTGACTTGCAAGCCAACACCAGTGCCTGGACGTGTGCCCTGTTCAATGATCAGGTTGTCAATCACAGCAGCTTCACCACCTGTGTAGATGATCGCTGTGCCATTGGCTACCCAATTGAACATCTGCCCATCGATGAACATGACATCAGATGCGCCATTGACAAAGATGCCGTTGTAGAACGTGTCCATCCAGAAGTTCTCTAGACGTGACCTAGATGCGGCTGTGTCGAAGCGTAGCATTGCTCCTGATGTTGCTGTGACAGAGCAACCAAATCCCATGTTGGAGATGTAAATCGGCGCACCGAATACGAATGTGCTGGCTACAGCTTGGCTACCCTTGACTGTGGTCGCTGTCCGTCCAGCACCTACCCATGTCATCTGCTTGCTGACTGTGATCGAAGCTGTTGTCTTGTATGTGCCTGCTGGCCAGAACACCATTGCATTGGCAGGCACGCCTGCAATCATTGCATTGATTGCTGCCGTGTCATCAGCTACGCCATCACCGACTGCGTTGTAGTCACGCTTGATGTCTATGTAGTTTGACGACCCACTTGTGCCACCATGAGTGTCCACGTAGTGCTTCGTTGCTGCACCTGTTGGCACCAACGGATCAGCAGACAGCAGCAACGGTCCAGTCATGGTCCCACCAGCGAGTGGAACCATTCCACCAGTGGCAATCGATGCACTGTTCGCAGCCTCAGATGCACTGTGTGCTGCGTCCACTGCTGATGCAGCAGCCTGCTGAGCATAGAACTGTGCAGACGCTGTGATCTCATTCCAGCGTCCAGGGTTCGCTGCACGATCATCAGAGAACGTCGTTGGTTCAGCAGGACTGGTGTGTGCCACCATGCACTGCCATGTAATGCTTGTGCTCTGCTCTATCGCTGTCTGGCCAACTGCATAGTCAGTTGAGTTCTTCCAAATGCCTGTAAGGTTCGGAACAGTGATGAACCTGCCAACCGTGGCATCCAGCACATACCAGTTGTCGTTGACATCCGTATCCCACGGGTCTTGGTCGAATTCAGGGACGTTGAGCCGTAGGATCGGTGTGAGCGTCACATCTATCTCCTTATGCTGCCGTGCAGATATGCCAACGACACGCTAATGATGCGCAGCTTGCGCTTGGTCACTCCACTGATCTTCAGCTTGAACAGCTTGAACTTGGTCGTCCACGCATACAGGCGTTCATCAGACGATCTACGCCCACCACCGTATGCGCTGTCACCATACAGCGTATTGCCATAGCCACCAGCATCACCACCTACGAACGTCATGCTGAGCATTGGCGAGTCTACGCCCTTGCTGGTCTCGATGTTGTCAACGTAGCCTGTGATTGTGAACTCAGCATCACCCTGTGTGTCCAACGCGATGTAGCGCAGTGTCTTGATGTCCATGCGATGCTTGAAGTCCGCCCATGGGAACTCCCAAGTGAATGCAATAGGCTCACCAGCACCTTCGTTCACAGCAGGATCATCCAGACGGTCAGCCCCTGTGTCGATGTTGTCGAAGTCGTAGACATACAGCTTGTTGCCACGACTGAACACGATGTTCTGCAATGCCGTGCGACATGCTGACTGCCATACCCATCCACGCAGTCGTGCCCACGCTTGTATCTTCATCGATGGGATGTTCGTGTAGCTGAAGCAGATCGTCTCTTGGATTGCACCATCAGCATCGAACTCAGGGATGAAGATCATATACCTGAAGTGCCGCAGGTCATACACTGCGAACACATACTGCTGTATCTGTGCAGTTGTCAGTCCTTGGATCAGTCCAGTGATCAACGGATCAATGAGTTGGCTCAGTCGTGTGGGTCGCAGCGTGTTGAACAGATTGATGCGAGTGACCGAGTTGATGCCAACGTTATCATTGAAAAATGTGTCGTCCCCAACCGATACAAGCGAGCGGTGTGCCAGGCAACCATATTCCTCGATGAATCCATCATCCGTAGGTGTATGAACCGCTGGGGTTCCTGTATACACCCCAAGGTTGA
>Ga0247676_1000074_pt1 | contig 23216 bp, 29 predicted proteins | sample CNK17_metaG_FD_182802 | JGI IMG/M metagenome (GOLD analysis project Ga0247676, IMG submission 182802) | Soil microbial communities from Purdue University Martell Research Forest, Indiana, United States - CNK17 | ecosystem: Environmental > Terrestrial > Soil > Temperate forest > Bulk soil...
ATTCTGGCTTGCCCCGTTCCAGCACATCATTCCAGCCCGGACAGTCAGGCAACCCAGCCGGACGCCCAAAGGGCATCGAGGCACTCGCGCGCGCTCATACGCCAGAAGCCATCGCTGCCTTGGTCGATGCGCTTCGCTCGCCAAAAGAGCGCGTTTCAGCCGCTGTCGCCCTACTCGATCGCGGCTGGGGCAAGCCGAAAATCACCATCGAGGGCGACCTCGACCTGATGCACAGCTACGTCCTGCGCGCCCCAACACCAACCGAGAGCGCCGACGAATGGCTCAAGCTGCACGCCCCGTCCGACAGCAGGCGACTACTGACGACGGACGACTGATTGCATGGGAACCACAACCCGGCCCGCAGACAGCGTTCGTTGACTGCCCCATATTTGAATGCTTCTTCGGTGGTGCGCGCGGTGGTGGTAAAACCGATGCGGTGTTAGGCGAATGGGCAATCCACGCGGACGACTATCGCGCCGATGCAATCGGCCTCATGATCCGCAGAACGCGCATAGAACTACTGGAAACTTTCGAGCGCGCGCGCATTGTATACACAAAACTAGGGGCGCAGTTCACCAACAACCCGATGCGGGTTTCAATGCCCAACGGCGCCCGCCTCACCTTCGCCTATCTCGAGCGCGATGCCGACGCGGAGCAATACCAGGGACATAGCTACACGCGTGTATACGTAGAGGAAGCCGGTAACTTTCCGTCGCCTGTTCCGATCATGAAGCTTATGGCCACGTTGCGTAGTGGTGCCGGTGTTCCAGTCGCAATGCGCCTGACCGGCAACCCAGGTGGGCCAGGTCACCAGTGGGTTCGCGCTCGCTACATTGATCCGGCGCCGATGGGTTGGAAGGTGCTCACCGATGGCAGTGGCCTCGAACGTATCTACATACCATCCCGAGTTAGCGACAACGTCTATCTCGGCCCCGACTACGTGCAGCGGCTACGTGCATCAGGCTCACCAGAGCTGGTGCGTGCCTGGCTCGAGGGCGACTGGAGCGTTGTCAGTGGCGCGTTCTTTCCCGAGTTCAGCATGGACCGGCATGTCATCGCGCCATGCTCGCTACCCAACCACTGGCCACGGTTCAGATCGTTCGACTGGGGCAGCGCGCGTCCCTTCGCCTGCCATTGGTGGGCGGTATCGGATGGCAGCGTGCCCAGCATCGCCCGCGGCGCGCTGGTCAACTATCGCGAGTGGTACGGCATGAAGCCGGGCGAGCCCAACGTCGGACTGCGCATGACCGCCGAGGCCATCGCTGCCGGCATCAAGAGCCGAGAGGCTGACGACCGTGGCCCGATCACCGGCGTGGCCGATCCTGCCATGTTCGCCGAGGACGGCGGCCCGTCGATCGCGCATCGCATGATGGGTCATGGCGTCATCTTCCGGCCCGCCGACAACAAGCGCGTCGCTGGCCGCGGTGCCATGGGCGGCTGGGATCAGGTGCGGGCGCGGCTCGATGGCGACGCTGACGGAAAGCCGATGCTGCTGCTGTTCAGCACCTCGCGCGATCTGATCCGCACGTTGCCGGCGCTGCAGCACGACGACGCGCGGCCAGAGGACGTGGACAGCGACATGGAGGACCACGCGCCGGACTCGTGTCGATACGCCTGTATGTCGCGGCCGTTCGTGCGCGATCTGACGCCGAAGCCGGTCGTTGACACCTGGGCACGCGCCTTCGAGCGCTCATCGCGCAGTGACGTGGAAGGGTGGCGGGTGGCATGACTGACACCACCACCCTGACCGGCGCGCAGTTCCGTCAACAGCTGCAACGACGGTTCGGGCATCACTTAGCCTCCTGCTTCAATGCTGCCTCGGCCGCGCGCCGCATCCACACCGACAGCGTCTGGCCTTTCTCGCGTGCGTCTCGCTGTATATACGCCAGCATGTCGTCCGGCAGGTAGAACGTGAGGCGTGTCGGGGCGCCTTCCCATTGCTCGCTCATCGCTCAGCCCTCCACAACGGTGGAGGACCAAGCACCATCGAATACGTCGAAGAGACGGCCGTTACGGACCAACGCCACAGTGCGCGTGTGCAGGCCATAGGCGTTGCGGCCAGCAAAGCGCTCCTCGGCAATGCCACGGGCGACAGCCTCGTCAGTGCCGAGATGAAACCCGTGCTGGAATGCAGCACCGTTGGTGGGCTCGATCGAGAGAGTGAAGGTTGAGTTGGTCATCGGCGTGTCTCCTTGTTGGTGGAGACAATATGCGTCATCTATCCACGTATGTCAACAACTATCTGCAGGCATCACCATAAATCTACAGACGGCATTCCGTCCAGAAACCCATATTACCGGACGCGATGACCGAGCCGCAGTGATCTAGACCAATCGGTGGATTGTTGAGGCGGGCAGAAAAAGGGTCCGACCACGCATTTAAAACGGTATTTGGGTTCATAACGGCCTCATCATGCCAACGAAATCAGCGACATGAGCAAATTGGAGCGCAGCCTCGAGAGAGCGGCGTTTTATAAGCAGAAGTGGCATGCCAAAAAGCGGGGCATCCCTTTTGAATTCACCTATGCGCAGTGGCTTGCTTGGTGGGAACTGGAGCTTGGGAAGCGTGGCCCGAGGGCAAGACGCGGCTCGCGCCGACTGAACTACGGCATGTGCCGCTTCCTCGACCGAGGAGCCTACTCCCCTGGCAACGTCTACTGCGGGCGCCCAAAGCATAACAGGGCAGACTACTGCGTCTCGGTTTATCTCAACGCGCCGTTGATCCGTGCCGGCAGCAACGTCGTGGCTACCTGAAGGGACGAGGCTATGATCACCGGCCTTATCTATCTGCTGATTTACCTGCTTGTTCTCGGCATCGTGCTGTGGCTGGTGCTGTATGTGCTCAGCGTGATCCCGCTGCCGCCGCCGTTCCAACAGGTGGCGCGGGTCATTGTGACGGTGATTGCGTGCTTGGTGCTGATCCTGTTGCTGCTCGACTTCGCCGGGATCGGCCTTGGCGGCCGGCCGCTGCTGCGATGAGCCACGGCGTGCTGCTCGGGATCATGGTGCTGGCGCTGGTCGTGCTCATGATAGCCGCTGTCACATGATGAAGCCCCTGACGCCATACCAGAAGCGCGAGATCATCCGGTTGCGCGGGGCGGGGTATGACTTCAAGACGATTGATCGGATTGTCGGCAGCGGGCCGCGTCAGGCCAGTAATCTCTGGTATAACCTGCCGCATGCGAAGCGGGCTGCGCTGACCAAGACGCCCGCCCACCGCTCGCGCGAGGAAGAGATGGCGCGGGCACGCAAGGCGCTGCAGCACGAGATCACGCTGGCCCGTCAGGAGCGCGCCACGGCGCCGCCGTTCAAGGTGCGGCCGCTGCTGTGGTGAGCGTCACATGATCCTGCTGAACACCGCGTTTCGCTGCCTCTCGTGCAAGCACGAATGGATGGACGACCTGGTGTCGCACGCGCACTTCCGCATCGTCATTGCCTCGATGCGGGCCATCCACTGTCCGAAGTGCGGCGTCAGTTGGAAACGCATCGTCATCGTCACTGAAGCTTCGCACGACGACATGCCCTGACAGGCGTAGCGACACGATACGTGCCGACGATCATTGCGCGATTGCATAACAGCGCAACGGCGCAATCGCGCAATCAGCAACAACGCTACTGCGCATCAACACACAGGAGCATAAGCACATGGCAGCATTTCCAGTTCCTGCCGGCAGCATCATCGTGGTGCCTGGTGGACCGGACAACTCGCTTCCGGGGCAGCCTCCCGGCATCTGGGGTGGAGCACCGCCCTTCATCGACAACACGTTGCCGCCACCCCCACCTGGAATTTGGCCTCCACCCGTTGGCATCTGGCCACCGACGCCGCTCCCGCCTGACTATCCGATGCCGCCTGGCTCAATCTGGCCGTCCCCTGGTGTGCCGACGCATCCGATTGCGCCAGGTGGTCCGCCGCCTGTCGTCGGGGGTGGTCCGGCTGAGCCGCCGCCTATGCCGGGTCACGACCTACCCTCGCAGAAGTTCCTCGTGGCGATTGTCGCGGTGAGTGCGGGGGGTGGGTTGAAGGTGATTGGCTATACCGTCGTGGACCCGTCGCTGAGTCCCGGACATGACCTGCCAGGGTCGCAGCCACATCCCGACCAGGGGTTGCCGCCTGCACCGGCGCGTCCGGATAATACGCTGCCCCCTAGCGCGCAGCCGCGGCGGTAAGGGCAACGCATCTTCGATGCCGGAGGCTACGTCTAGGCAGGACGCAAACACCGATCGAACGGGGACGCAATATCCGGCAGGAGCCGCCCCGGCCACTCGTCGGTTCATCAGGATGGACCCCAATTCCAGTAGACGAGCGGGGGTGACAGCCGGAGAGACGGCACAACAACGGTTTGGTGGTGCCGGGGGTGACGTGATGGACATGGTGCATGCCCCGGCCGCCGTTCGACGTCATCCGCGCGTGCTTTCTGCTGTTGGCGATCGTGATCCTCATCATGATGACCGAGACGCTGATGGCGATGGCTGGCTGCATCTGGATCACGGCCATCCAGCACGCTGAGCCGCTGGGATCGTGTGCCAGCCTTGGCACTCAGATCCGGGACATCATGAGCGAGTTGCTCACCGCGATCCTCGCATTGATCGCCTCGAGCCGGGGCGGGCGCCCGCCGGATGACGCTTCAAAGGACTGACCTCAGCCTCGGCAAAGAAAAGGCCCCGCCTCTGTCCTAAAGAAAGCGGGGCCAGGTCCAGACCTCAGATAACGCCCCACCATAGCGCGCGGAGTGCGGCCATGCCAGCCAGCATGAAACACGTCATCTCTGTGCCCTGGACCGACGAGGAGCGCACCCTGCTGCGCCAGATGTGGGCCAATGGCATGGGGCCGGTCCTGATCGGCCGGATGCTGGGGCGCAGCAAGTATTCCGTCACCAAGCAGACGCAGGCGTTGAAGCTGCCGCCGCAGCGCCCTGCGCCCGACATGACGCCGTGGCCGCCCGACAGGCGGCCAGCGCAACCCCTGAAGCCCGGGGCGCGCACCCTGCCGCCACTGCCGAGCGAGTTGAGCGCCAATGGCTGCTAGCAATCAGTTGCTGTCGCCCGATGTGCTCGATCAATACCAGCAAGGCCAGCTCAACGCGCTGGCGCCGCCTCCTCTTGCCGGTTCGATGTTTGATCGTGCCGCGCAGAATGCGCCGGGCCTGCTCGATCCAGGCAACATCAACATTCACCAGCGCCCCATCGTGCGCAATGCCGACGGCAGCATCAGCACGGTGCGCTCAATGACATTCACCAATCCCGATGGCAGCGCTGTGGTCGTGCCGAGCGTCATTGCCGGCCGCGGCATCGTCGGGCCATCCGAGGCTTATCGCTACTACCAGCAGACCGGTCAGCATCTCGGGCGGTTCAGCACCCAGGAAGCGGCCGACGCCTACGCCCAAGCGCTGCACGAGCAACAGGCCACGGAATACAGCCGATGAGCGGCAGCCTCAATGCGCTGGCGATGCCTGGCATCGGTGCGTCATCGCCCACCAACGCCCTGGCGCCACCACGTTAGACCCCTTTCAGTCTCAGTGGTTTTCCCGGACTGGCTAAACTCTCTTCGTCACCCATGAGGATGTTGGGGTCGTCCGGATCGCCTTGTGGCCGCCAACGCGAAGGCAGCTGCGATGCACTTGCGACGATCTCTCCGGTTCGAAGATCAGCGACGTTGAACCACCAGCCACTCACGCAATCCTCTTCCGGTTCTGTTGCGGCTGCGACAGCCTCATCACTCGTTTCGAAGAAGCCGACGAAATCAAGCCATCCGCCGGCCGGATAGAAATCATCGCCCACGAACAGCGCGAAGGCGGGCTTGATCGTCGTTTTGTTGTTCATGCAACCTCTCCCAAGGACCGCCATTGTCCTATAGCGCCACACGCACCCGCACGTCCGCAGCCGATCCGGAAGACGGCGGCGCTGGCAGTACGGATGAAGCGTACCCGAACGACCTCGATGAGCTGCACAGCCGCTGCGTCAGGTGGTTTGAGGAGGCCGAGCGCGCCACCTGGGACGAGCGCGAGCAGTCCGAGCAGGCGCGCGACTACAAGAGCGGCATTCAGTGGACCAAGAGCGAGGTCGACGCACTCCGCGAGCGTCATCAGCCAGTCACCACCATTAACCACGTCAGCCGCAAGATCGATCTATTGTGCGGGCTGGAACGGAAAGCCAGAACCGATCCGAAAGCCTTCCCGCGCACACCCACCGAGGAGCAACGCGCCGACGCCGCAACGCAAGTCTTGAGATATGTCACCGATGACTGCGACTTCCCGATCATTCGCAGCGCGGTCTACGAGAACATGCTGGTCGAGGGCTTCGGCGGCGCCATCATCGACCTCGAGGACGATGGCCAGGGCGGCGCCGACATCAAGCCGCGCTGGGTGGCCTGGGACCGACTCTGGCGCGATCCGCACAGCAGGATGCCGGACTTTAGTGACGCTCGCTACAAGGGCCTCGTCTTGTGGATGGACAAGGACCAGTTGGAGGAACTGTATCCCGACGCCGAGGACGTCACTCAGGACTCGTTCGCATCACACTCCGGCACCACCTACGACGATCGCCCTGGCAGCGTGTCGTGGCAGGACAGCACCCGGCAACGTTGCCGCGTCGTGCAATGCCACTGGCTGGAAAAGGGCGAATGGTGGGAGGTCACGTATACACGCGCGGGTATACTGGTGCCGCCGCAGAAGTCACCGCTGAAGGATCGTAAGGGCCGCGCTGCGTGCCGCATCATCATGCAAGCCGCCTATATCGACCGCGAAAACAAATGTTACGGCATCGTGCGGGATATGATCAGCCCGCAGGACGAAATCAACAAGCGCAGATCCAAGGCGTTGCATCTGTTGTCCACCCGCCTCGTGATCACCGAGAGCGGTGCGGTCGAGGACGAGGACAAGGCGCGGCGAGAGGTCGCCAAGCCTGATGGGTTCGTCACCGTGACCCCCGGCATGCGGTTTGAGATCGCGCAGACGGCTGACCTGGCACAAGGGCAGATGAAGCTGCTCGAGCACGCTACCATGGAGATGCAGGCGTCGGGTCCCAACGCCTCGATGATGGGCAACGACAGCAAGGAGCTAAGCGGCCGCGCGATCCTCGCCAACCAAGCCGGGGGCGTCGCCCAGAACGAACCGCTCGCCGATAGCCTGCGGTTTTGGAGCCGCAACGTCTACGAGATGATCTGGATGGGCGCGCGGCAATATTGGAGCGCCGGCAAGTGGGTGCGGGTGACCGACGACCTCGGCAGCGTCCGCTGGGTCGGTATCAACCGGCCGATTACGGTGCAGGACCGGCTGGCGAAAATGTCGGACGAAGAACGCGCCGCGGCGATGCAACAGATGCAACCACCATTGATGCCAGGAGATCCGCGGCTGCAGCAGGTAATCGGCATTGAGAACGACATTTCCGACCTCGACGTCGATATCACGATCGAGGAGGGCCAGGATATTCCGATGCTGCAGGCAGAGGATTTCCAGTCGCTCGTGCAGCTCGCGAGCATGCAGCCGGGATTGATCCCCGGCGAGGTGCTGATTGCGGCCAGCTCGCTCCGCAACAAGGACAAGTTGCTGGAGATGATGAAGGCGCACCAGCAGGCGCAGGCACAGCAACAGCAGCAGGCCGGCCAACTAGCCCAACAGCACGCCCAGGCGCAGATTGGCGCCACCCAGGCCAAGGCCGCGGCAGATGCGGCGTTGGCCAAGGAACGCGGCGTGAACGTGATCAGCAAGATCCACACCATGCATGCGGATTTCAGCGCACCGCCCTACGGCCAGCCGAACGTGGACGACAACGCGCAGCAGCCCATGCAGCAGGCGCCAGAACAGGGCTTGGACCCGGCTGTGGAGCACGCACAGGCCATTGCCGGCATCCAGCACACGCAAGCGCAGACCGACACTGAGCGGCTCAAGGCGCTCTCTGAGGCCGCGCGTGCCAGGGACTTGCATATGGCCTCGGTCAAGAAAGCCGCCGAGACGCACGCGATCATGCATCCGCCACCGCCAACACAAGGACAACGCTGATGCCAGCAACAGCAACCGGGCGCGGCGCACAGGTCATCGTTGATCCTGGCTCCGATACTGAGAAGGCCATCCGCGGTGCTTTTGCCGCCACGCTGGAAGCCAACCTAGCAAAGGTACGCAGCGATCGGATCTCGGGCACATTTGCGTCCGGTGACACCACGTCGGACGGCACCACGACGACCGGCGCCAGAGCGACCGATCCGGTCCATGCCCCGTCATCCGCGCCGGGCGTGGCGCGCACGCTGTATATCAACGGCACGATCGCCGGCAATGGCGCCGACCTGACCGAAGACACGCTGATGACGTTCGACATCCCCGCCAACACACTGGTTAATATCGGCGATACCATCCGGATCTTCGCCTCAGGAAATTTTGGCGGCACGACAGATTCAAAGACCGCACGTATTAAATTTGGCGCCGCCAACACGTCCCAGCCGAGTGCCGCAATCGCCTCGGCGATCAAATGGTCGTCCGATGTCTATGTCGTCAAGACCGGCACCACCACTCATACCTGGGCGTCTGTTGGGACGGTTTTCAATGCTGCCACCGGCGGCACCAGCTCCGGCACCACATCAGTGAACGACGGGGTGGTCACAACTATTTCAGTCACCGGACAGAACGCCACCAACAGCGTGGCCAGCTCGGTGTCCTGTCAGCTGCTGCTCGTGCAGTACATTCCAGGACCATAACTATAGGCTGACGGCCAAGAACTTTCTCCCACAGGTGAGGCCGAAGGGCGGCGCTGCGCGTTCGCCAGACGAACCGGGCGCGCAGTCGATCGCCACCATCCCGTAACTTCCGAGGACACCCATGGCAGCAATACGAGCGCGCGGCCCGCAGGTCGTGCTGGAGGGCTACGCCCGCACCGTGGCACGCGGCGGCGCTGGCCGCACCATGCGGGAGAATATCGCCGCGATGGATGCGCTGGTGAGCGCGGGCCAGGTGGCGGATGGCAACTCGGTGGACGGCACGAGCCGAACCGGCGAGCAACCCTACGACGTGGTGGTGGCGCAATTCCCGCACGAGCCACTGCAGGCGTGGGAGGTGCCCGCGCCACGGCTGCAAGGCTTAGGTGGAACGCTGCCGCTGGCCAAGCCGGACGGCTCGCCGCCAGACGGAGCGAAATCCGGCGATTTCTATAATAACGGAGGCTTCGTATGCATCGCGCCGTAGTCCTGGCGTTGGCGTTGCTATTGCTGCCTCTGGCGGCACGCGCACAGATACCGGCCCCCGTTGGTGGCGATATGAGCAACACCACCGTCAAGGCCACCGGCTCGAGCGCGCCGCGCAAGCTCGGCGAGCGTGCCGCCGAGGTGATCAATCCGCTCGATTACGGCGCCGCTGGCGTGCCCGTCGACCAGACCGGCGCCACCGACACCCAGGCGGCGTTTCAGGCGGCCATCACCGCAGCCTGCGCCGCCACACCCACCAAGACCGTTGCTGTCCCGACCGGCACCTATCAGTTGAGCGGCGTCGTCACCATCCCAACCGGTTGCAATGGCCTGACGATCGTTTCGTCCGGCGGCCCGGTGGTGTTCATCGCCGCCACGGCCAATGCCGCCAATCCATCGCTGTTTACCGGCACTGACCTCGACGACCTCAAATTTGAGGGCATCACCTTCGATGGAGGTTATCCCACCAACACGACGGCGGGCGACCTGGTGAACCTGAACTGGCCCGCGCGCCGCCCAAAGTTCATCCGCGATGAATTCCGCAACACCGGCATAGGCAACGGCTTGGCCGTGATCGGCAGCCCACCAATCACAATCGGCAATCTGTCGGCCACCGCCAAGCCATTCGACACATCGCTCACCTTCGCCAGCGTGCCGGCGACCACACGACCGGGCGGCTATTTCCTCGCCCCGGTGATCAATCCCGACGTCTGGATCGCCTCGACGACTGCGACACAAGTGAACCTGTCATTCCAAGGGATGACTGACACCGGGCTGATCAACGCACGGGTTCCAGTGACCACGGGGTTCTCGCTGACCGCCGATGCGCTCGGCATGGCCACCGTGCTGGCAACTGGGAACACGTCGGGACTGGCCAACAAAATGACGATTTACACCGACCAGAACCGTTGCATCCAGCGTGGCACGCGCGTGGTCTCGTTCGTGGTCAACACCAGCGTCACTATCGACCGGCCACTGCAGTGCAAGGTGCCGTCCGGTGTCAGCATCGCCGCGGCCGGCGGCGTCAGTGACCTGCTGGTGGAGGATAGTTATTTTCATGACCTCGGTCGGATCTTCCGCACCGCGCAGTCGTTCACCTATGTCAGCTCGGCGCTCGCCCATAGCGGCGACACCACGATGTCGTTCGGTTGCATGTCGGGCGCCGGGTGTGCGCGCGTCGGCCTGATTCCCGGTGATCGCACTGCTGCGACCGGGCTGCCGGCCGGGGTTCCTGCGAACAATGCCGTGGTCGATCAGACCGCGGTCAGCAGTCCGACCGGCACGTTCACCGTTAGGTTTGCCGCACCACTCACCGCTGATGTGCCAGCGGGCACACCGGTCACCACGGTCGGGCAGGCGGCGGCGGGGCGTGGGTTCGGTCTCTGGGGCGCTTACGGCGCGTGGTTCGCCAACCCGAACTGGCTGCTGCGCGGCAACCGCATCCGCGATACCTGGTCGTCCCCGGTGTTCCTGGAGAACCTGCAGGACCTGAAGCTGATCAACAACAGCTTTACGCCAAACTATAGCGAATTCCAGGGGCCGCTGAGCGCGCCATCAGCCTGCGGCGTCGTGGCTATGACGATTGATAGTTTGATGGCCGGCAATACCTGCCGCGGTACCACCGGGGCGGGATTTGAGACGCTGCACAATGTCCGGTTTCGCGCCGCTGATAACAACATCTCGCAGGCCGGCACACCCGGGCTTTATGTCTGCAACGGCCACGACATCGTGCTGTCGAACAACGTCACCGCGAACAATGGGCAGTATGTCAAATACGCGCTGACCAATCAGTTCCCGGCGATCAACATCGCCGGCATCCTGTTGAACGGATCATGCACCTCAGCGCAGCCTGGCGTGATGTCCAATCTCGTCATGCTGGGCAACAATATGTTCGATGACCAGCAGACGCCGACGCAGAACTACGGGGTGGCGCTGTTCAACCACAACTCGACGATCCTCAACGCTGTCTACAACAACATGCTCTATTCCGGGAATGCGATCCTACCGTCCGACCCGGCGCTTGGCATCGTCACGGCGCCACCCGGCACTGACAATCGCATCGTCAATCCATGCGGCGCCATCGACCAGCGCGACGAGGGTAATGTCGTGACCGTCTCGGGCCTCTACGGACCCGACCAATGGCAGTTCTTCCGTTTGGCAGGATCGACCACCCTGCAACGCTCTAGCACGACGCAAGGTCTCTGCTCGACGTCACTCAAGATTGCCGTTGCGGCGACCGCCACACCAACTGCCGCGCAACTGTCCTACATCATGCAGCCGATCCAGGCGCAGACCCTGGCGGATCTGAAATACGGCACGCCGCTGGCCGGTTCGCTGGTGGTCGACTTCTGCGCCAAGGCGACCACACCAGGCACCTACGGATGGGGGCTGTATAACCACAACGCCGCGGGCAGCGCGTCCTATGCCAGCTCGTTCACGCTGGCCGATACCGCCTCGCATTGCCTGAGCTTCACCGTCCCAGGCGATACCGCGCACGGGTTGTCGCTGACGCCCACCAATACCGGGATGTCGGTCAAATTTGACACCGGCTCTGGCACCAACGCCCAGACCTCGACCTGCAACGCATGGCAGGCTGCGACCAACAACCAACTGCTGTTCTGCAACACAGCCACCACCCTGCTGAGCACGCTGGCGCCAGGGCAGACGCTCGAGATATCCGCCGTGCGCCTCTATCCCGGCAGCGCCGATCAGACGCCGTGGGTGCCACGCGCCGCCGGGGCCGAACTGGCGCTGGCGCAGGTCTACTACGCGAAGTCATTTCCGGCTGGCACTGCGCCGGCGCAGAACGCGGGCGTGGTGGGCGCGCTTTGCTATTCCAATCCAGTGGCTGGTGCGGCACCGAGCTTCCAATGGGCCTACCCCGTGCAGATGCGGGTGCCGCCGTCAGTGACGACGTTCAACCCGTCTGCCGCCAATGCGAACTGGCGGGACACCACGACCGGCGGCGATATCGCCGCGACTGTCAACCCGGACGGCTCAGCGGATAACAATCAGACATTGATCGGGGCTGGCGTTATCGCCGGGCTCAACGACGTCGTCTGCATTCATACCGCGGCGGACGCGTCCCTCTAGTCCCTCAAAAGGCGAGACAACCATGGCTGAACCCGCCAATCCGCAGCTCGATGCGTTCCTTTCTGGCGCGCCCGAGCCGGAGCCGCAGCAGGCACCCGCCGCGCCGGAACCCAAGGCGCCAGAGCCGCCCAAGGAGCCGCCAAAGCCTCCGGAGACCGAGCCGGATGACGAGGGCGAGCCACCAGAGGCCACCCCTGGCGAGCCTGTGGTGCCGCGCAGGGCGCTGGAGGACGAACGGCACAAGCGGCAGAACTACGTGGCGCAAGCAGCCAAGTTCGAGGCCGAGCGCGATATGCTGGCCAAGCAGCTCGAGGAGCTGAAGAAAGCACCGCCGCCGCAGGCCCAGCCACAAGCCCAGCCGCAGTATCAGCCGATCAATCCCGCAGAAGATCCGGCCGGCTACCATGCACGGCTGCAGGGCGCGCTGCTCAACGAGCGTTTGAATGTGTCGGAGCTGCTGCTGCGGAAGGAACTGGGCGCCGAGAAGGTGGACGCCGCGATCGCCGAGTTCAAGCAGCATGCGGAGCGCGACCCGCGGCTGTATACCCAACTGTATCAACAGACCGATCCGTATGGCTGGATGGCGCAGGAGGTCGATCGGTTGCGGCTGATCCGCGAGGTGACCACCGACCCGGCCGGCTACGAGGCCAAGCTGCGCGCCAAGTGGGAAGCCGAGGCAGGCACCAATGGTGGGCAACCCGCACCCCGCGTGTCGCCGGTCGCCAACCTGCCGCCGAGCCTCGCCAACGCACGCAGCGCACTGCCGCGCAGTTCAGCAGCCTTTACCGGGCCGCAGTCGCTGGACGACATCTTGAGCCAGCGCACGACCAATACCAGGCATTAAGTCACCAGTTCGCGGGTCTTGCAGGCGTTATCGCCTCGTCTCGCCACGAGCCACACCGCCGCCGGGTGCGACCGCAAGGGTCGATGACGGGCGCGAGTGCTGCCGCCGAGCATACGGGCGTCCCCGAAACGAAAGGAGCCAGCTAGCTAGGAGTGACGGCCAATGGCCGACCCGAACATCACGGCTGCCAGACCAGGTCTGACGCCGACTATCTGGGATGACCAGTATTTCTCGGAATATGTAAGAACAAACCAGTTCAGCCGGTATTTCGGTACCAGCATGGACAGTATGATCCAAATAAAGGACGACCTCACCCGTAAGAATGGCGACTCTGTAGTCTTCGCTACTGTGCGGCGTCTGATCGGCGCCGGGGTCACTGGTAATACGGTCCTAGAGGGCAATGAGGAGTTGCTCAACGCCCGCTCGCTGAAGGTCACCGTGGGCGTGCTGCGGCATGCCGTTGCGGTATCTGAGTGGGACGAGCAGAAGTCAGCCATCGACCTACGCAATGCGGGTCGTGATGCGCTGATGACGTGGGACAAAGAGCGCATCAGGAACGACATCATCAGCTCCCTCGGTGCGATCACGGCCGATGCTAATACGCAGCTCACCTACGCTGCGGCCACTGCGGCACAGCGCAACTACCACCTCGTCAACAATGCCGATCGCACCCAGTTCGGCATCGCCGTCAGCAACGGGGTGTCCGGCGTCTATGCGACAGCGCTCGCCACCGTGGACAACACCGCCGACAAGATGAGCGCCAACATGCTGCTGCTTGCCAAGCGGCGTGCGCGCCTTGCCTCACCGCATATCCGGCCGATCCGCGTCAACAACGACGAGGAATGGTATGTGGTGTTCATGCCGTCGCTGCCGTTCCGCGATCTGATGAACGATCCGACCATCATCAATAGCATGCAGTATGCGTGGGACAGAGGCGCCAGTAACCCGCTCTTTACCGGCGGCGACATCCTCTGGAACGGTCTGATCGTGCGCGAGATCCCGGAACTGCCGGTGCTGAAAACGACCGATCCCGGCGGCTCCACGATCGACACCGCAGCCTCGTTCCTGTGCGGCGCGCAGGCGCTCGGCATCGCGTGGGCACAACGGGCCAAGTCAACGACCAATGTCCGTGACTACGACTTCACTCATGGGGTCGGGATTCAGGAGATCAGGGGCATCGCGAAAATGCGCTTCGGTGTCGATGCAACAACCGACACGACTGCTCCCGTAGATGCAGGTGTGTATACGCTGTGGTCCGCAGCGGTAGGAGACCCCTAAGGTTGACGATCCGTGATATAGCGTGATACGCTGAAAGCGAGAGGCGGGAGGTGTGATGACCTTCCGCCCCTCTGACCACAACAGATGCTGGAGGCATCCATTATGGCTTATGAATACGTGCCCTATGAGGGCGATATTGTCACCCGTGCCGCTGCCCGCGAGGGTGGGTTGGACCGCTACTTCACCGGCAAGCCGTGCAAGCACGGACATACCAGTCAACGTCTGGCGTCTAACGGCGTATGTGTGTCGTGTGATGCGGAGCGGGTACCAAACCCTAATGTCAAACTAAGGGCGCAGGCCAAGTACAGAGAGGCGAACCGGGACAAGGTCCGCGCGGCGGGCCGGGAGTATTCCCGAACACATCGAGAGCAATCACACGCGTGGGATGTTGCCAATCGAGAGAAGATCAACGCCAAAGCGCGCGAGCGGCAACGCGAACTCATGGCTACGGATCCCGAGAAGATCAGGGCCAAGGCACGCGAGGATTACCGCAAGAACCCAGAGACAAATAAGGCCAGACGCAAACGCTGGAACGACGCTAACAAGGAGCGGATGAAGGCATATACGCTCGCGAACAAGGAGAAGTTCGACGCCGCTCGCAAGGAGTGGGAAAAGAAGAACCCGGATAAGCTGGCGGCTAAAACCAAGAAATGGCAACTGGCCAACAAGGAATATCTCAAAGCCAAACGGCAGGAGAACCCGGAGCAGGCGCGAGCCATCAAGCAGCGGCGCAGAGCGCGTGAGGTGGCCGCCGAAGGCAACCACACAGCCGCTGAACTCAAGGCGTTGTTCGAGAAACAGAAGGGCAAGTGCGCATATTGCAGCGCCAAGCTCACCAAGAGTTACCACGCCGACCACATTGTGGCGTTATCAAAGGGCGGCACCAACTGGATCAGCAACATCACGTTGGCATGTGCGAAATGCAATGTCAGCAAGCACGCAATGGACCCAATCGAGTTCGCGCGCCGCAACGGCAGACTCATCTGAAGGAGACATGACATGGCAAAGCAGCCCACGGCGGCCAATCCAGTTGAGGATGCCGCGGCGGCAGCCGAGAAGCGCCGCGCCGAATTCGTGGCCGAGCAGGAGGAGCAGGCGCGCAAGCTGGACGCCATCCGTGAGGAGGGGCGCCTGCAGCGTGAGCGCGATCAGGAGGAGCACGACAAGGCGGTGCTGGAGGCGGCCAAGGCCGAGGCCGCGGAGCGCGAGAAAACCGCGGAGGCCGAGCGCGCCGAGATCGAGCAGCTCTTCGAGGCGGCGAAGGCGGCGAAGGCCGAGCGCGATGCGCAGATCGACCGCGAATTCGCTGAGGCGCTCGCAGCGCGTCTGGAAGCCGAGAAAGACAGCGACCCGTCGCTCGGGCCACAGATGACGCTGGACCGGCGTGGCCTGGTCGCCAAGGCCGCGCGTGGCGGCATCAATCCCCGTTCGATGCAGAGCAACCTCGATGCGCTCTCCATCGCCACAGCAGAGGAGGCCCAGCCATGACCACGACCGTATCTAAATCCATCATCGATGCCGCCGCGGCCGCCAACCTGCCACCGCCGCCTGCTCCCGAGGCTGTGGCGCTGCGGATGCAGGGCGCCCAGGTGGTGCTGGAGCCTGATAGCGCAGCACGCGCCGGTGCGATGGGCGTCTACGAGGAGCTGCAGCAGAACGAAGCGCTACGAGATGCTGGCCTCGTCCAAATGGGCCTCGATCCGCAAGACCCCAGCAACGAGCTGACCGACCCGGAGGTGCCCCCCGCGCCACCCACCGAAGGCAATGGCGGGTCCGGCGGCGCAACCTCGGCACCCGTCAATGTCGACGTGCCCTATGTCCAGCAGGCCGGCGCCGCAGCCAACTGCACCATGGGCAACTGGCAGGGCGAGCCGACATCGTATGCCTACCAATGGCAGATGGACGGCGCGAACATCCCAGGCGACGGCGCGTCGCTGCCGCTCACGTCAGCCGACATCGGGCATAGCGTGACCTGCGTCGTCACCGCAACCAATGCTCACGGCTCGACCACTGCGCCACCATCGAATGCCGTGGTTGTCGCATAAGCCATGCCGGGGCAGCGGAACCAACTGGCACCGCCGGAGATCGATGACCGGGTATGGTCGGATACCCGCGGGTCGTCGGGCCAGTTGTATCCACCCAATGCAGATACGCCAGGCTATACGTTCGGCAGCTTTGGGCAGATACCGACGACGCCACCACCGAACACCTACACTGGCGTACTGCCAACGCCGCCGAACGACTACGCGGCCGCCAGCGGAAACCTGCCGAATGACTACTATCATATGAAGCAACTCATGAACCAATACGCGCCGAACGACCCACGGCTCAATCAGTTGCTGCAGCTCCTCTATTTCCAGCGACAGGGCAGGACATGACGACACCAGCGATATTGGGTGAACGTGTGCTGCGTCGCCTCGGCGTTGAGATCGTGCCGGTGGCATCGCGCCCAACGCTGGCGACCACTGTCACCGTCACTGCCATTGCAGAACGCGCGCTACAGGGACTGGGCGTCACGGTGACGGCAGCCAACCGGCCCGCGCTGACCACCGTCGTCACTGTGCAGTCCATTGCCGATGCCGCGCTGCAGGCGGTGGGCGTGACCGTGCCCGTGGCGCACCAACCGCCGGCGGCCGGAACGCCTGCCAGCACGACCGACATCGCCGGTGCGGCGTTAATAGAACTCGGCGTCGTTGCCTCGGACGAAACGCCGTCCGCATCAGACCTGAACGTGGCGCTGGAAAAAGCGGTCGACGTGCATGGGGCGTTGGTCGGCCAGGGGATCGCATCGTGGGCCGGCACCGCTATCCCGGTCGCGCTGATCGAGGAATACACCAAGCTCACCGCGCTCCTGCTCGCGTCGTCCTTCGGCAAAACCGGCGATCCCGCGCAGTGGCCCATGCTTGAGGCGCGGGTGCGGAAGTACAGCCAGGTCCATGAGTCGCAGGGTGCTGTGATTCTGGCGCGTGTGGCCTCCGTGCATGACAGCTTGGTGTCGGCTGGCGTCGCCTCGTGGGCCTCGACCGCGATCCCGCAGGCAGCGTTCGATGAGTATGTGGCGCTAACCACCGCACAGATTGCGCCCGTGTTCGGCGTCGCCATCGATCCCGCCACGCTGCCGCCGATCGAGGCGCGGGTGAAGCGCATCGCGCTCATCATGCAGGCACAGTCGCTGGCCGAGGACCGCGTCAATGCCATCCACGACGAACTGGTGGGCAGCGCGCATGTGTCGTGGGCTGCTACTGCGATCCCGCAAGCGGTTTCGGACGATTACGTCTCGCTCACCATGATCAAGCTAGCGCCAGTGTTCGAGATCAAAGCTGACCCGGCGGGTGTGCCTTTGCTCGAGGCGCGCGTGCGGCATTTCTCGCTGGTGCAGCGGGCGCCTGATCTTGCGACGGAAGCCGTGATGGCGGTGCATGCCGACCTTGGTGCGCGCGGCAAGCTGCGATGGACGGCGTTCGACATACCGCAGGCCGCCGAGCAGCCGTATATACTGCTCGCTGCGTTCCGGCTGGGACCGGAGTTCGATCGCCAGGTGGCGCCGACCGATGTGGTCATCGCCGAGAAAGCACTGGCGCGCATGATCGCACTGCCGACGTCGGGCGAGCGGGTCAAGGCAGAGTACTTCTAATGAGCGCAAGCCTCAGATCCGCGCCAGCGATGCGGCGGCAGGTGCAGCGAACGGTTCGGCCCGATGTCAGCCGGCGCCCGTCCGTTCGGGCAGCGCCAATAGCGGCGCCGATCGTTGACCCTCAAACGCTCACCACGTTCGTGCCGGGCGCGATCCTGCATGCGGCAGAACTGAATGCATCGTTTGCTGACGTGGTTTCGACCGGCTCCAACGCATCGAACCTCACGACCGGCACGCTACCGGCCGCCAGGCTACCCACGACGGCGGTGGCGCCTGGAAGCTACACACTGGCAAGCCTGACGGTGGACGCCACGGGGCGCCTTACAGCCGCCAGCAATGGCACGGCTGGGGGCGTAGGAACGGTCACCTCGGTGGCGACCAGTGGCACCGGCATTACCGGTGGCCCGATCACCAGCTCCGGAACGCTCGCGGTCGCCTGGAACGCCGGCACGGTTAATTCGGTGGGGAGCGGTTTGAGCCTGTTGGCCGGCACGCTGACGGCCTCCGGTTCGCCAACTGGTGCGGCGGGCGGCGATCTCGGGGGCACCTATCCGAACCCCACCGCGCTCAAGACGAACGGCGTTGCGTTCGCTGCCAGTGCGACAACAGACACCACCAACGCCAGCAATATCAGCAGCGGCATGGTGGCTGCGGCGCGGCTCCCGGCGCTGTCAACGATGAGCGGCGCGGTGACCTACAGCCAGCTGCCGTCCGAGGTGCAGTCGGTGCCGATCACATTCGCTTTCGCCGGCAAACCTGCCACGGGCGCGCTCGTGAATGCACCGATGCCCATGGCGCTGACAGTGCCAGCCTCGCTCGCCGGGAGCGTGGTTTACGACACGACTAAGGCGACATCGAGCGCGGTGTTCACGGTGAACCGCATCAGCTCCGGCACCACGACGGCGCTCGGCACCGTGACGATCACCAGCACAAGCAACACGAGCTGCACGCTGGCGGGTGCAGGCGGTAGCCTCGCTATCGGCGACGTGCTTCAGGTCGTGGCGCCGACCCAGGATGCGACGCTGGCCGATGTTGGTATATCGATATTATGCTCACGGGTCTGACGGCAAATGGCCAACACCACCTTCAACCCGAGCGACCTCGTCAACATCTCGTTGAGCGGCGGAAATCTGACCGCATCACCAATTGGCCAGGGGGGCGTAAGGTCAATTGCCGCAGCCGTCGATAAGCACTATTTTGAAATCAGATTTAGCGGCGCCTCTGGGTTTGCAGGCGCCGCCGTAGGTATTGCCAACTCAGCCGCGAATCTGGCCACTGTGATCACCACAGCCACCGGGGCGGCTATCTGCGCCGGTAATGGCAACATTTCGGTCAACGGCACAGCGCAGACCGGCGTCGGTGCATTCAGTGCCAACGGTAGCTGCTGCATCGCTCTGGACACCATTGGCAAACTCATCTGGTTCCGGAATGGAGCCGCAGGCAACTGGAACGGTTCCGGCACAGCCAATCCGGCAACTGGGGCTGGTGGTTATTCGTTCAGCGGACTTACCGGCGGCTCGGCGATAATCTATGCGTTCGCTGGGGGAACGACGAGTTTGGTCAGTAGCACCACCGCCAATTTCGGCGACAGCGCATTTGCCGGCGCCGTCCCGGCCGGGTTTACCGCAGGCTTCCTGGGCGCGACTGCCGCAGCGCAGGTCGCCCGCGTTATGGTGATGGCATGAGCAAGCCACTGCCACGGGGACCAGTATGACAGACATCAGCGTGACATTGCCGGTGCAACGCCGGTCTCCGCTCTACATTCCGCGCCGTGACATCGCTTTGGCTGCCACCGACAGCCTGTCGCTGCTGGTGTCGCTGGTGGAGAGCGACGACCCGGACGCGCCGCCTGCCAGCCTGCCTGGGGCCAGTGCAACCATGACCGTCTGGAATGACCAGTGGGGCTACTGGTCAGGCTGCTGGGACTACGGCCGAGGCGGCTGGCCCGGTGGCGTTCTGTGGTCGGATGCCGTTGCGCTTTCATCCGAGAGCGTCGCCGAGTTCTTTCTGCCAATCGCCACGATGAGCGGCTGGCCGCTGCGAACCCTATGGGCATTGTCGGTGGAGTTCTCTGGCACATCAACGATGATCAGCACTGGCCGGTTGCACCTGACACCCTCGCTGATCAACGCCACCGGGTCCGGCGTCCCTTCGCCGCTCATTCTCGACGCTGATCCTGACGGCCACATGGACAGCAACTACCATGTCTGACGCCACCACACTCGCCACGCTGCAGCAGGCGCTGACGCCAAAGGTCGGCATGCAGCGCATTCCGCTGACGCTGGAGACCTATCAGCATGTCTCCCCGGCGCTGTCGTCCAAGCTGCTGCTGAACATGATGGCTGAGCAGCAACCGGCCGACGCACGCAATGTCGTGGCGCTGCTGCCGACCCCGGGGTTGAGCACCTGGTTGAATGTCGGCAGCGGGCCGATCCATGCCATCAACGACGATCTGCCGGGCGTCATCTTCCTGGTCAGCGGCACGCATTTCTACATGGTCAATCCGAGCACGTTGGCGGCGACGGATCTCGGCGACATCGGCACACCGTCCGGCGGGTTCACGCCAGACCAGCGGCTTTACTCGATCGCAGTCGGGCCTACCGCTGCCGTCGTGTGCTCACCACCCAATGCGTATGTCTCAGCTGGTCCCGGCGCGCCCGTGGCCCAGATCACCACGACCTGGCCGAGCTATGGTGCCTCGTCGGTCGCATTCCTCGACGGCTATTTCGCGTTCACCGGACAGATGTCGCCCTCGTTCTTCTTCATCACGCGGCTGGAAGATCCGACGCTGGTCGACGCACTGGACTTTGCTGCACTCGACGGGTTCCCTAACGCCATGACCAAGGTGGTGTCGCTTGGGGCGGACCTGTGGTTCGGCGGGGGTTCCGGCTGGGAAATCTGGTACGACGCCGGCAATGCCGACTTTCCGTTCAGACGGCGGCCGAACGGGTTGCTGCAGCGCACGCTTGGCACCGCCATGTCGGTGGCCAAGGGGGACGAGAGCATCTTCTGGTATAGTGCTGACAATCGTATATACCGCACCAGCGGCTATCAGGAGCAGCGCATCAGCACGCATGCGATCGAGGGATTGCTGTCGAGCGGCATCACCTCCGCCTACATCTACAACCAACTCGGGCACGTCCACTACGTGCTGAACCTCGGCGATCGCTCGTTTGTTTACGACGCACTGACCAAGGTCTGGCACAACGCATCGAGCGCCGCTGACGGCACCGGGCCATGGCGCGGCAAATGCTGCACCGCCAATACCGGGTTCCCGCTGATTGGTGATGCGGCTGCCGGTCGCCTGCTGCACGCCGATCCGTATCTCTCCACCGACCTCGGTGTTGAACCGCAGCGCCAGGTCGTGCTGCCACCGCTCTATGGCGGCACCAAGCGGGCGTTCTGCGCGCGGTTGGAAGTCGAGATGGAGGTGGGCACGGTGCATTCGCCGCCAAATGTCGTGCTCGACTGGTCGGATGATGGCGGCATCACATGGGACGGTGGCCCGCGCACCATGCTTGTGGGGTCGTCATCGAACTACCGCACGCGGGTGTATACGACGCGGCTCGGCAGCTTCCGCCAGCGTGTGTTCCGGCTCACCGCGCAGCATGCACTCAGTATCTACGCGCTGGATGCAGACATCGTGGTCGGCGCGCACTGATGGCGCTGCGAACGATCAGCCCGGATACGCTGACCAGCCAGCTCCTGATCGAGCCACCATTCCGCGAGCCGTTGCTCGATGACCTGGGGGCCGTGTCGCAGCCGTGGGTGTCGTGGTTCACCCGCACGTCCGATCGCCTGGCGGACCACGAAACGCGCATCGAGAGCCTGGAAGGCCGGATGACGGCGCTGGAAGCACGGGTGACGACGGCCGAGGGGCACATCACCACGCTGCAATCCCAGGTCGCGACGCTGCAGAGCGATGTGGCCAACATCCTCTCGCGGCTCTCCGCGGCAGGTATTCCGTGAGGGATTGATGCGGTAGATACGGAAACGCCGGCCAGGATGATCTGACCGGCGTAACCGTGGAGGGAGAGGTGATGAAGCACCTAGCCCAGAGCCAACCATCCGATAGGAGCGGATAGATGACTAACAGAAAGCGGATCACGATAGACGAAGTGCGTCAACTGCTGGACTACAACCCGACTACAGGAGACCTGATCTGGAGGCGGCGCCCGAATGTCCCTCAAGGGTGGAACACGAAATATGCAGGGACTATTGCTGGAGGCGATGGGAGCGGCTGCCGGGTCGTTCGCATCTACCGGCGAGGATATATGGCCCATCACTTAGCTTGGGCGCTGGCTATGGGTCGGTGGCCGAGCCTGACAATAGATCACAAGAACCGCGATTGGCGCGATAATCGGCTAGAGAACCTACGGGAAGCAACTCACTATCAGCAAGGTCAGAACCGCAGTCGTAATTCGTCGTTGCCGAAAGGAGTGAGGCGATCGCGCGACCGTTTTATCGTCGTGCTGGGATCTTTTGCCACCCCGCAAGAGGCTCACGCTGTCTGGTTGTCGGCAGCAGAGGCGGTATACGGGGAATTCTTTTCGGCGGACTGAATAATGTGGGGGCCAGTCGTAGTGGCTGGCCCCTTCCCCGGAGGGGTGATGCGGAACTTTCAGAAAATCGCAACCGGCGTCGAAGTGCTGCCCCTGGTGCTGGAGTTGTATCGGCAACCGGAATTGTGGAACCAGCATACGGCGCGCACCGGAGGCGCTGGCGCGTTCGTCGGAACTGATGACATCTGGGTGCGGTTCCGCGATCCATCTGAGCTGAATTGCCGCGAGGCGTTCGCCGAGCCGCATGTGCCGGTGTTTTATCCCGCCTGGCACGCACTGCCGCACCTCCGGCCGATCGTTTTTGGACTGATGGGGCGCGTCGAGGCCGTGCAGTTGGGAGGCATATTGATAACCCGCGTTCCGGGCGGCGGCCAGGTCGCACCCCATGATGATAAAGGGCGCTGGCACTCCACCTTTTTTCAAACGAAAGCGTATCTGCCGCTCGCCAGTAATCCGGGTTGCTACAACACATGCGGGGATGAGCGGGTGACGATGGCCGTGGGAGAATGCTGGCTGTTCGATAACCTGCAGGTGCATAGCACGGTCAACGAGGGAGCCACGGATCGCATCACCTTGATCGTGAGCATGAGATGCGAATGAAGCGCGCCGAGCATCAGCCGGAAACGGTCAGTGTCAG
>Ga0247676_1000076_pt1 | contig 22949 bp, 39 predicted proteins | sample CNK17_metaG_FD_182802 | JGI IMG/M metagenome (GOLD analysis project Ga0247676, IMG submission 182802) | Soil microbial communities from Purdue University Martell Research Forest, Indiana, United States - CNK17 | ecosystem: Environmental > Terrestrial > Soil > Temperate forest > Bulk soil...
AGGCTTCTTAGCGGTCGCATCAAGACCCTGGAACCACCCCACAACCTTAGCGAACTCCTCTACCGCCTTGGTCGCATCTCCCGCCGCAAGATAATGCTGCGCCAATTCCATTGCAATCGGCACACGGTTCGCTACGGCGTCCCCTACGATGCGCTGGCAAAGGTAAGAGGCGTATCCTTCCGGGTTTAACTCCTCGAACTTATTAAACGCCATCGGCGCTAGTTTCATGAACGCCTGCTGAGATTCAGGCGAGGAAAGCATAAACTCCAGAGCCTTCGGGTCGCCAGCCATGTACTGCTGATCGAAGTCCGTCCAGCCCTTCACTTCGGCTTGGATTTCCTCGATCCCTTGCGGCCCACCAAGCGTTTCGATGGTCTGCCGAAGCTCCTGTACTTCCTTTAGACCACCGGGGAGTGCGCGGCGGATGCGGTCAGAATCGAAGATGGCATCCCGGAAAGCCTTGGCTAGTGCGGGATCTTTGGCCTTCAGTTCTTCGAGTGTGGCGCGGGCTTTCTCATCGAGGCGCTTGCCATCTTCGGAGACGGCGCGGTATGGCTGTCCCGCAGGCGGCGGAGCTTCTTCTGTGGTTTCGGTAGTTTCCGCACCTTCAACGGGAGTTTCAACCGTTTCAACGGCAGAATCAACTACTCCGCTATCTACAGTCTCTAGCCCTGCATCTGTGCCTTCAGTTGGCGTCATACTTTCTCCCTTACATCGTGATCTCTGGTGGTCCTAGTGTGGGCGGTGTGGCTGCTGGAGGCGCAGGCGGTCCACCGGGTTGTGGAGGCTTAGGCGCTGGCGGTGCTACACCAGGAGCACCGGGAGCCATTGGCGGAGGCATCATCGCAGCCATCGCCGCAACATGCGCCTTCCAGTGAAGCACCACGTTCTGCACGCCAGCCTGATTGCCTTTGGCTAACTGCTTGCGGCAATCATCGCCGTTCAGCCAATCCTGACATTTCATCGCGTGCCATTGGTGGTAATCGTAATCATTAATCGGTATCGAAGGTTCATCGGGCGGCACTGAAGCGGGGTCGAATGGCACTGGAGGAGCGCCAGAAAGAGTAGCTTCGGCATGTTGCTTCATCGCTCCTTGAATCGCCATAGGCGAAGGCGGCAGCGCAGATTGGACAATCAATTCCTCGATCTCGAACTGTTGGGCGTCTCGCGCTTCCGCTTCAGGCAGCGTCAACTCTGCCAGTCCGAAGGTGCGGAGGAAATCAGCCACGTTATCAGGCGAGTTCAGAAGTTGGGCGGCAAGCGGAGATTGTGCCTGTACCAGCATCTCCAAAACCTGTGTCAAGGTCTGCCGCTTCGCCGCCGTAGTCTCCGGGAAACTGGAGTCCTCATCCGGGAAGCAACGGAACTTTCCTTTGGTGATGTTCACAAGCTGAAGGCTAGTGATTTGGTTGCCATCTCCAGGAATTACGATCTGTTCCGCATAATCCGGGTTAGTGGCCGCGCACAGCGCCGATTGATAGCGAATCTTGGCAAAGTGGTGCTGGATGACACCCCATAGCATCCCAAGCTGCCCCATTGCGCTCTGCTGCGCTTGAGCGTAGCCGTGAGCGGTCTTTTGATCCGCCATCTGAGCGCCCCAAAGAGCGGGTGGGGTAGCGGTCTGGAATTGCGGCAATGCGCCTTGGATAAAACCTTTGTACTCCTCGAATGTGGCGGGAGTTTCGGGCTGTTCTTCCTGCATAACAGCATCCTGAATACGAGTCCCGGCTGGAAGCTTTAATTGAGTATTCGCGTATGGCGTGGCCGTCTGATTCGTCATCGCGTCGAAATCCTGCTGAGAACAGTTAATGTAACGGCGCGGCCAGCCAACATCGAAGATTAGGCGCGTGGCGTTCATCGCATCGTTGAAAGCATCCTGATTTACGATCTGCGAATCCATAGGAGCTTTGCGATACATGCCATCGCCTTCAAAGGCAAAGGCAATGTCCAGGTGATCATCCATCGACTCTGCGTAGCTTTCGACGTAGGTTTCACCGATGTACTTGAAGCACGCTCCATCCGGGAACATCTGCGTCAGAACTTCACCGCACGTCATCGAGGGATCATCTTCAAACGGCGCATCGTAGTCTGTACCCACGAAGCAAGCGGGACGCAGCCAGCAATGCAAGCGCGTAGTCAGGTAGGAGAAGGATTCCCCGGTTCCCATCGGCTGACGGTTGCCCTGGAGTGCTCCCAGACGCGCTAGGCGTTCGTACTGGTTTTCTCCTAATCCAGACTGATTGCCTTTGATCTTCTCGGCCAGCCAAGGGTAATCGGATTTCGCTTTCTTGACTTGAGGATCGTCGTAAAGAAAAACGAACAGCGCATCATCCTGACATTTCGCCATGATCGGAACGCGAGATTCAAGCGTCCCGAACTCCGTTGTGACTTCAACGGATTTTTCACTGCCATCGTCGTTATACCCGTACTTCTGGCCGTTCTGTTCGGTGCGAGTCCAGGAAATCGTGCGTCCACCCAGCATCATGAAGCGCAGCGCCGAAATCTGGATCTGCTTGATATTGTTGTTGCGGTCGAAAATCTTGGTATAACCTTCGGCAGTATTCGCGGCTTCCGTATCTTCTTCGCGCTCCGAATCCGGCTGGAAGTCTACGCCGGGAGGATTCTGCGTGAGAATCGAAAGTTGTATGCGTTCATAAGGCCAGAAAATATCGTAATCATCCACATACTGCGGGGCCTGTGCCGCCGATCCCGCCACCTGCATACCTGGAGTGACAAGCGCGAATCCTCCGCTTTGTCCTCCGGTCCATGCTAAGTGCTGATAACCGCGTTCATAGAAGCGAGCTTTGCGGTCGCGCATGACTTCGCGGCGGCGGAGGTAGGTATCTTGCTTCTGAAATTCCTTGATGGTGCCCGCGACAAGATCCTGAAGTTGCTTGGGGAGATCGCGGTTATTCTCGCCGTACTGCTGGCTGTAATCTTGCTGTTCCTGTGGCTGCGGAGGCGCTTCTGCTGGCGTCATTAGATGGTTTTTTTTATCAGCCTTTCACCAAGCAATCCACGGCCTCTGATGTGAGGATTGGAGGATTTAGCCTCCACTTTAGCCTCCTGCATCTTTGATCTACCGTTACGCTTTGCCGCTTCCGTTAAAGCGCCGGGGTGTTTTATCGCGCTGCCCAGCCAGTGTTTCTTTTCCGCCATTCCTTGCTCTCTCCCGTAAACTCCCCGGCGCGGTAGCGTTGTCCCATTCTGCGACCTTAGACCCTCCTCCGAGTGCCTTAACGCCGCTTGGTGAGTGGCCCCACCGCGCCTGAGCCTTTGACAACCAGGGCATTAACTACGGTTGTCCACGATGTCCACGATCTTCGGGCTGGCGAATACCGCCGCCGAGATCATGCCGCTGGTGCCGCCCGCTGCCGCCCAAGTCGCATCCACGATGACTTTGCCGCCACCATTGGCCTGCGCTACATTGATGGCTTCCTGAAGTCCCACGGTGCCCGATGCTACCGGATCACCTTCGCCATGAGTTTTGGTGAAAGTCGCCGTGAAGTTCATCGCTCCATAGGCTTCGCTCTGCGAACTTACGGCGCTTGGCGTGACCGCTTCTAGGTCAGAATCAATCCCCACATTCACGGGAGCATTGGTTGCCAGAGGGAAGAACTTGATCCCGTCATGCGTAGTTGCGTAGCCAAAAGCTACCGTCAACGATAAAGCACCTGCGATAGTAGGCGCATTGTGAACGGTCAAGGCATGAATACGCGGGTTTACACCATAGGCAAAGTTCCACGCAACGTAGTTCCCGCCAAAATAACTATCACCTGTCATAGACTCACTATCTCCTTAGGGCCTGCGCCCTGGTTAGTAACCGCCCATACTGGCGTGGCCTTCGTGCATGGGCATTCCATGACGAGGAGCCGCGCCTTCGTGCATTCCGTGGGGCATCGCACCGCCATGCTTCTGATGAATGGCGTCAAGAGCATCTTCGATGGTGTCGTGCGGCCCTGTTTCCTCGCCGTCATGGTGCATGACTGAGTGCGATCCATCGTCATTGTGCGAAAGGATGGTGCGTGTCGAATCGCCAGTCACTTCCTGCTCATCTTTGCCGCCCATCGGATCGCCAACGCCAGCCATCGGCGGCTTAGGGGGGCGCGGCGGAGGCATCTTATCCGCTGCTATTGCTTTCTGTGTGTTCAGGTGGTGCTTACCCTTACCGTCGAATGGCATTATGCCTCCTCATGCTCAAACTCTTTTTCTAAGATTGCATTGTATTCGCGCATTGTGCGGGTTTGGATGACTTTGCGTTCCGGCTCCGGCGTCTGCGGGGCAACATAGGTAGCAACCTTAAGGGCAGCTACTTCTGTTCGAAGTTGTGAGATCGCTAATGCATGTTGATCTCTTAGTACATCCACTTCCATGCATAAAGCAGATATCCCCAACCATCCACGCAGCCACAACCTAAATCGCTCAATCATGCGATCTCCAGCGCGGCGGTTGCCCCGTGCGGCGTACAGGGTTGTCCTGGTTGAACTTGAGCATCGCCATCGCCCTAGCTGTCATGGTATCGGCGCTATCGCCTTGAATGGAATCATACACCTGTTTTGCGCGAATGTCACGTGGAGGTTGCCACTGCGCTTCGAGCATCGACTTATAGCCGTAACGCAGGGTATCGCAGTAATCATCCTCGATGGCCTCTGTTTTTAGCACATCCTCTGGTCGATCTTCATCACAAATCAGCAGCGGAATGCCCTTGATGAGTTCCGAGCATTCGGCGCTCACCAGCAGCAAAGGGCCGTCCAGATCCTCAGTTACAGGCCGTGTACGGGCATTGCAAGTCCGCACAAAGGCGTTGTAAAGTTGCCTCCACCCGCCAATTCTGTCTTTGTCGGCACGCTCCATCAGCGGCATCCCGACTTCAGATAAAGCTGGCTGCATCAGGTCAGCAGTGGTATTATCGCTATGCCTATCCGTCGAGAAGATCGCTCCGTCAACGTAGTGGCGGGCTATGACGATTCTCTCCTTAACGGGCGTAGCATCGACTATTCGCTGCGCCCATTCTTCTTCCGGCGTAAGACAGGAATGCCGTGCGCGGTAAATGATTGCAACATCGAGCGAAAATTCCGAAATGATTCCCAGTTTTTCGTACAACTGAGACGGCGGTATTTTACCGATGGCCCACCAGAGATTGACGCTATAGTGCGGGCGCGGCGGTCCAGCCCAGCCCCAATCCATAGACATCCAATGCGTCCACCACGGCTGGCGTAAAGATTCCGCAAGATTGGGAGAGATGACGCATTTGGAAGCATCCCAAGCCCCAGCGAAGTACTGGCCTTCGAAGTTATCAAAACTGCCCAGCAGATAACCGGCGCGGATCGACGCCGGGAAAGCGTTGTACTTGCGCCCCTCCGAAGTCTGGTGAATGAACATATGGAAGCGGCAGCAGCGGCAGGTTTCTGAACCTGATCCCTCATTGCACACGCTGGGGTATTTCTTGGAGTAGAACTCGGTTTCTGTGATGTCTACCTGCCCACGGAACCATTCATAGTTATCCCATCCAAAGACGTGGATAAACGCATAATCCTGTGGATGTTCATTGGATTCATACTCATGCGTCCAGAAGATGCGGCGGATATAGCCTGATCCTTGGCCTCCGGGATTGAAGAATAGCACCAGCTTGCAGAAGTTGACCGGGATACCCTCCTGCCCAGTCCAGCGGCAAGCGGCGTGTATCCATTGCAATTCTTCCTGATCGAACTGCTGCGCTTCGTCTACGAAGATAAAGGCTGACTGGAATCCGCCAAGAAACTTGCGCTTAACGTCATCCTTGGTTTCAGCCGAACGGAACAAGATGCGGGACTTGTTCTGTAGAACGAGGTCGTGATCCCCTGCACGCCAGAAGGGGAGCAGTTCCGGGTAGGTCTTGAACAGTTCCGTGATATGGTTATCGCGGAGATCAGAGGCTACGCGCCTCACGATAGTAAGCGTAATTCCTGGATACTTGCCGCCAAAGATGCTCGCTAACAGAATGGCGATGTTTCGCGCCCCGGCTGACTTTCCGCCGCCCTTCGCTCCACCTGCGCCGATGATGGTTGCTGCTTTAGGTCCTGTGGCTTCTAGGAGATAGTATAGTTTCCACTGTTTCGGTTGAAGATGGGCCTTTATTTCCATGCTAAATTAGGAATGGCCTTGCGCCCGCCATGGTGATGAACATTGGGGAAGCCTTCAAATGTCTTCCGGGTCGCAACCAAGTGGTTTGAATCCACAGCGCAAGGCTAACACACGCCGAATAGATCAAGCCCCTTGAAGCGCTCCGCTCCGTGCTCCGCCATCCACGCCTTGCACTGATTTTCCTGCCACGGTTCATTATCTGGATAGAAATATTTGAACCACTTCAAATAGGGTTGCCACCATTCAAGTGGTACAGGTGCCATCTTCCCGGTATCGTAGACGGCATGATTGTACATCTCATTGATCGCCTGCACCGTCATGCGTCCCGGCCAGCGCAAAACTTCCTGCATCTTATAGCAGGCTTGCTTGGCGCGTAAACGACGGTCGCTGACGAACTGCAAATGCATCAAGCCGCCTTCTCCCTGCTTCCACGGGCGGAAGGATTGCATGGTCAGTCCCATCGGGCGGCGGTGGTGGAAGTCGTAGCCATTGCGCGAAGTCCAGTGATACTGCGGATTATCAAGGAACGCAGTCGATACCCAGTTATCGCCCCAGATTCCGTCTATGTGGTAATTGTTGATCGAGCCACGCAACCCAACCCACGGCGGGGCGAAGTCATGCGTCGGTCCCATCATGGATATGGCGGGACGAATTGCCGCTAGCAGATTTCCGCTAAGAACTTCGTCGGCGTCCACGACTGCAATGTGCGTAGCCTTGCGCTGCCGCGCTTCGTCCAGCATTCGCTGGCGGTACTGCATCTCTTTCCATACTGGATCAGACTCATAGAGCAGCATGACGCGCCCCGGATACTCCTGGTGGAGTTGCACTAGAAGATCGTGCGTCCCATCCGTCGATGCGTGATCGAGGATGATTAGCTGATCGCACCACAGCAGTGCGGCGCGTGCGCTCAACCCAACAATCCAATCTTCATTGCGGCATAACATAGTCCCGATAATGTTCATCGCCATGCCAGCAAGTTCCCGCCGATCTCGCACTGGTTATCCATGCCGAAGATGCGGAAGTGCTCTTTCATCCGTTCCCTCTGGCAGGGGGGGTCCATCTCCACGCAAACCATCTCCGCTAGCGGGCCATCGCGCAACACTTCCCAGTTCATGCCTTCCACGTCGATATTGATGAAGTCGTAAGGCTGCGGGTAAACCTTCAGAAACTCATGCCAGCGTAGCGTAGGTACTGCTACCGGCTTGAACTTAATTTTGGGATTATGGCGATTTATGGTTTCAATGTGCTCCGGTATAAAACTGCTGGTTGCGTCTTGCGTGATCCACATGCGTGGACGGCCTTGAAAAGTATCCGGCAGGATCGCAGCTTGAAGCGTAGAGATTAGAGGGAATCGTTCCGTGTGATCCTGGAGATATGGAAGTATAAGCGGGTTAGGCTCTACGCAGACTCCAGACCATCCTTCTTCCATCAAGCAGCGCGTATTAGAATACGTCAAACCATCATAAGCGCCTATATCCAGGAAGCGGCCTTTGCGTCCCTTAAAGTGATCGAGAATATGGAACTCTTCTCCGTATTGGCTAGGCATACTTGGAGTTCCACATGAGCAGATTGTAGCCAAAATCCTTGAGCACAACCCAATCAGGAAGCATTGCGATCAATTCCGGCTTGAGTGCTTGCCCTTCGTATAACTCAACCTCAGGTTCAGCCTCGATCATCATATAGCGCGTCTTGGCAAGCGTGGCGCGGCCACCTTCTATCATGTCGCGCTCTGCGCCTTGGATGTCGCACCATAGTAGGTCGATGTGGTCTATATGCTCCCATTCTGCGTAGAAATCCAAAGTTCGGCAAGGAACTGTTGTTTTTGAGAATGTCACCTCCGGGAAGTGTTTTAAGTGTCCAGTAGGATTACGAATGGACCCCGAAGCCCTATTCTTGCTCTCTAAATTCTCGGACTCATGGAAATCACAATGCCCGTTAAAGGAAGCCACTGCACCGCGTATCGCTATAGAACCAACCGGAAGTAGGTTCCGCAGGAACACATAGTTAGTCCCATCCGGCTCGATGGCTATATAGCGCGGATGGTTGCATAACGGGATGATCCATTGGGATTCCTCCCCCACATGCGCCCCAAGTTCCACGATGACAGGGTTAGATCCGAAGCCTGCGAGGATGCCGCGTACCGCTTCCTTCTCAGCTAAACTCGACATCGAGCTTTCCCCAGTTCACCAGCACCGTTTCCTCTGTCGGTGGCAGATGGTGTTCGTTCCATTCCCGCGCTGCATACGCCGTCAGTTTAGGACGCTTCACAAGTTCCCGCATCCCAAACTGGTGAGCGATAATTGATAACGCACTCTGGTCATGTCTGTGACCAAGTACTTTAGAATCAACAGATACAAACCCTGGATTTCGCCCCACCGACCCCGCTGTATGCCTTCCCGGAAAAATCAATGGGCTACGCGCCGCTGACTTCCATTGCTCAAGCAATTGCTTACACTCACCTCGCCTCAGATCCAAGCCGACGCAGTAGCTTGAAATCTCCGGCATATCAAGCAGCGCTTCCCGTGTTACGCCCATCGCTCCAGCGCAAGCATCAGAGCACCACTCACCAACCTTGAACTCGTTATCGCAGAAGTAGTATCCAATGCGCTCTATGTGCTCTATCAACGGCAGGATGTCGCGTATGGGGTAGAATGCGGAATCGAGCAGTATCGCTATATCTGTATCCAGCGCATCCAGCACGAAAGGCTTAGCGCAGTAAGCGGTGTAGTCGTAACCATCCACTAGCATGTAGGGTGCGCAAGGCGGGGTTGTGTTGATCCAGGCTTTAACCTCATAATTCGGGCATACTGCCGCAAAGCGTTGCAATAGGCGAGTGGCGAGTTGCGGGTAGATTCCACAGAAGGCAATCGTCCCGATAGCTACCCTCATACTTCCGCTATCCCCGGATCATGCACATGCTCAGGCGGCGTGAACTCGCCGCGCCAGCACACCGCTACGCCGTTCGGCGTGCGGTAGGTCTTGCCTTGGAAGCCGTTAGCCAGCATCCAGCGGTAGGCTTCCTTGATCGGCTCGCCGCGATAGTCGTGGAGGAGGATGATTCCGCGATCCTTCAAGTGCTTGGCGCTATTCTGCGCGTCGTGTAGCGGGAATGGGCTATCGTGGTTTCCGTCGATCACGACAACGCTGTATTCGGCCCCATCTTGCATTTCAAAGAACTGGTTCGCGGTCTGACCACACAGAATCGTCATATTGAAGTGAATCAGGTTATCGTGTGCCCTGTGAATAAATTCACGGTTGGAATACATCGGATCAACGCAATCCACTTCCTCTAATCCAGCTTCCTTTAAGTGTGCTGCCGTCCACCCCGTATGGGAACCGATGTCCAACGCAAACCCAGACGAAAACTGCTTCGCACAGTTATACAGGATCGCCGCCTCATCCAGCGTCCAGAACCAGCAGCGCTTGTGAACGCCGAACACCGGATCATCGTCGGCCTTGTCCCTAAAGTCGCTGATGACGGTATGCCCCTGCGAGTTCGGCTCTACGCGCTCATGGATGTGTTTGAAGTAGGGGCGCAGGTCGGGAGCCTGCAAGTTGCTTCGATAATTCAAGCGGCCCTCTTTCGACGGTTGAATGCCTGCTGTGATCTTGTGGCCCAATAGCAATTATCTGGAGAATAGTTGCCATTGTTGTCTCGCCGCTCGATAGTCAAACCTTCGGGAACTTCCCCCATATCGGCTAGAAAGTTCGGGAACTCTGACCACCGATCACAAATAGTTATTCCCCTGCCACCGTAGTAAGAGAAATCTTGGTTATGTGGGTTTAGGCAACGCTGGCGCATGCCCTTCCAGATTTTGTAGGTCTTTGTGTATCTCCCACCGTGGGTCTTAGCGTTTTGGGATCTAACGCACCAGCAACTTTTAGTGTGTCCAGACCTAAGATAAGGGCCAAGTACGATAGTCTCATTTCCACAATCACACAAACAAACCCAGCGTAACTGGAAACCACGCCCCCTTGGCCCTGGATGGTATCTCAGAACCGTAAGTTTACCGAATCTTTGCCCAGTCAGGTCGATCATAGTGGTTCGTGGCCGGGGAATCCAGCAGCCTTCCTAGCTTCAAATATCGCCTTGTACTTATCCCAGTGCGGACGCGAGTTCGCTTCAATTAAATGCTGAGGTATTGGACGCGCTACAGCAGGAGAGTCTATGGAGTCATCCCGACGCATGAAGTGCATGTGTTTGTGAATAAGATCGGGCCTCTGCCAAAACACGCCTAACTTGATTGCCACGTTCTGAAGTTCTTCATCTCCGAAACAATGAGTATATTCTGGCCAAAATGGACCACGACCACCATTAACCCTTTCGCAGAATGAGCGGCCTAGCCACGGCGAACCTGCGATGCGGTCGATGCAGCCGCCTGCAAAACGGTCTCCGGTTGGCTGCATGACGCCAAAGGTGCTCATTGGATCATCGTCAAAGTTAGCGAAATAAGCACTGCAATTATCTGCGATCTCCTCCGCCGTGTGGTTCGGATCGGGCAACGTGTCGTCGCCCCCGGTTACGATCCAATCGCAGGAGGGATCATGCGCTAGAACTTCTTTGCAGAGATCGTTTATGGACTTAGCATACCCAGGATAGGAAACGGCGCTTTGCCCATGAGAAACACTCGGCAGTAATCTTGAGAAGTCGAAGCCGCCAACGCAATCCCTAAAGACTGCTATCTTGTACCCTCTCTCACTCCATGCGACAAGCACAGGCTCTACTTGCTCTGGAGGTCGGGCTGAGGGGATGCAGAACCAGACGCTCAAGGGATAATCTCCAGTTCAAAATGCTGATAGCCGTAATTCGATACGAGGCAATTAAAAGCATACTGCGCTGTTTTGTGGTCGCAGGGCGGGAATGGGCAATCCGGCTCAACCATCATTTTATCGAGTCGCATTAAATCCCAGCGATGCGGCAGTCCGTTACGGATGTCCTTGTTTAGGTAAATCACCCATTTGGTCATTTGCAATGCTCCCGAGCCGCTCTCGCGCTCTTGCACTTGTGTCCGCAGACAGCGCAGTAGCGAGGCTTTGGTTTGCGGCCAGCTTTCATAGTTTCGCCGTGGTTTTCAGGATTTCACTGGCCCGTTCTGGATACGCCTGCGTTGCCGTCTCTGTTCCAGCGTCCACCGGCCTATTAGGGCCGTGACTTTCCGTCTATCTGTCCACGAAGTTCTATCTTACATTGATAGGTGCACGAATGCAAGCTAAAACAGCAGCGGTCAACTCCTGCGTGGCCTTCTCATACCGCGCCCCACACTTAGGCGACGTGTTCCCCGGATGGATGCGGGCTACCATGCGCGGCCATGGATAGCCGGTAGTATCAGAAGGCTTGAAGTTCCCGCAGATGGTAATACTTGATTGCGTCTGCACCTTGTCAAACCCTACCGCCTGCTCAAACTTAGCGTCCTCATCCCCTAGCGTCTCGATGAATGGATGCTGCTCCCAAACTGAGCGCCAGTACATCAGCGACGTGCCCAGCGCGTAGTTCTGCCGTGGCTGCTTGTAGAATGTAACCTGCTGCGTTCTGACATCGTAGAACGGCATATCCCGGTAGCCGACGATACAAGCGCCTGTGGATTGCAGGAAGGCTACCTGTTCGGCTAGTCGCGTGGGGCACGACCAATCATCGTGGTCCAAGTGAGCGATGACTGAGCCAGATGGAGCATCTTCTATCATAAGATTTCTGATCGTACCTACTGGTAGCTTCCAACCCGAAGTATTAAGAGAAAATAATATTCGCTTCTGGTAGGTCTGGTTATGGAAGCATTCAATCGCTTGCTCGTAGTAATCAGGGGTGTGGTACGGCAGGATACAGCAGACTAGCGGTTCATCCATCGTACTCGTCACCATCACCTTTCACTGGAGCACCATTTAACTGGCAGCACGCATCTCCACCTGTCCTGAAGTCACCCTTTCCGCAGTACATCTTGCGCCCCCGGCTATCCGGCTGGTATGCCGCCGATGCGTATGGGCAACGATGACACCCGAATCCTTTTCCATTCTTAGCCACTCCATAGGAAGCCGTATCCGCATCCTCGATACCAGTCATATTCAACTCAGGATCGCCAGCGCAAAGGTTTTCCCAATGCCTGCAACTCCCTGCGGCTCTGTCAATCTTGTCAGATATGATAAGGCAATCTAATCCGTCTGCTTTGTTGCATATACCGCAGTTATAGTTACCTTCTGGGTCAAAGGTTCTGGTGTTGCCAGTCCACTGATCGGCATAACTGAAGTTGTTAGCGAAGTTCAGGCGGTTGTGGTTTTCGACTAGCTCACGGTCAGGCCCGAACTCTTTAGGCTGTATGAATAGATTGTCTTTGCCGCCGCGTGGGGCTTTGATTACTTTGCGTACTGGCGTCTGGGCTGGTGCCCGGTAGAGAGCTTTCCCTAACGGGTGATCCATCGTCTAAGCCAATAGCGGCGGCGGAGTGCTCTTAGGTAGCGCATCAAATATCCTCCAAGCATCTTAGGTTTAGCATCGGGATTCGATCGGGACTTTCAGCTTTCAGTTTCTCTCGATAATACGAGCCTTCTTCGAAAGTCTCAAAGGTCTTGATGATTTTCTCATCCCGGCCATTGAACTCATAGAGCGCCCAGATTTGCATAAGTTTGTGGCGTGGCCGACCTCGGAGGAAGAATCAGCCACGCAGGTTGTTTGTGAAACGCGACCTACTTGACACGCTACACGATCAGGCTTAGGATTGCAACTGTGAAACGCAATCGCACAACCAAACAAATCCAGAAGTACATGGCTGCGGCGCGGCTGCGTGACTCAAAGCTGGGCGAAAAGTTGCTCAGTAGGCAACGCGCAACGAAAGCCGATGCCTTAAATCCCAACATCCTACCGCGAAACGAAGCCTAACCAGCTAGGAGCGGATCATAGGACAGCCGGGTGAGTGGAATCAACCACTTGGTCGCAAATCAATGCGGCTGGCGTAAGCCACGGACCTCAGAACACCAACTGAGGGGGTAGGGGGTGTGTGACCAAATACCTTGCGTCTGCGACGATCCCCGGTGTTTAGTCGAGCATCACAGCGCTAGCCCACATCGCAAACAAGAACAACAGCACTGCGATAAACCAGATCATGTGTTGTCTTCTGTTGGCCTGATCCCGGTAACGATGATTTTGAGTGCTTCACCCTCAGGACCAGCGAGGCGGTTCTCTATGCGATCACCGTACTTCTTAGGCAGCAGCTTCGACAAAAGCCATTTGCGCGTGTCCACCTGCAAACGCGCAGCTTGAACTGCGGCGTTTCCGCTTTCGCTTGCAAACTCCACAGAATCAGCAATTTCCATCATTTCATCGCTGATCGCTTCCATTTGGCGTTCTTTCGCGTGCGCGTACTGTTTTTCGAAAGGTTCGACCTCTGAAAGCCACAAATAGACCGTAGTTGATGAGATTTTAAGATCTTTACAGATCTTACGAAGGGTTTCGCCGGATGAAATACGTTTGCAAATGCTATCCGCTACAGTTTGGTCGAAGTCGCGCATGAGGAAAGTATAAGCGATTGTGCAAGTTTTGGCACTTTCGCCTTTTCTACAGAAATCTTTGCGTGAAAGCTAATTAGTTCTTGACTATGATAATCACATACCTTATGATAATCACATGGACGAGAAAGAATACACTGACAAGGTTTGCAGGGATTGCAAAGAGCGGATCGAGTTCCTTTGCGACTTCCCTGGACCGCGTTGTTTGAAGTGCCATGCAAAGAAAATGGAAGGCCAACCGCTAGAGCGGCCTGACTTCCGCAAAGCATTGAATTTCAGGTAGATAATCACATGGAGGCAAGGCAAATGACAAAGAACGAAGCATACAAAGTGGCAGTCGAGAAAGACGAAGCATTTGAGAATGCCTTAGATCAAGCGTTTGGCCGTGATGCTTGCAATGCGCGTTACATGCCGTATTGGGAGATGCCGGAAGCCTGCAAGCAAGCAGCGCTTGAATATCAGGCAGCTTGTGAAGTTCTTAGGCAGGCGGTGAACTAAATGACAACCGAAGAGCAAATTCGCACGCGGTTGAGATTAGAGCAGGATTTCCTCATCATGCTGGTGGCCGATATGTCCCACTTCGATGAAAATCTTCCATTGACAGAAGGCGCTCCTACGTGCAAGCAGATGCGCCAGTATGTCTATCCCGAATGGGAATCAACCATTCTGCAAAGCATTAACACCTGGGCAAAAGAGCATCGCGTAGGCGTTCCTAATTTCGACCGATTGGCGGAGGTGGTCGCATGAACACCCCGTATTTCAAGGCATTTTGCGAAGGCGAAGATCGGGGCATGCATGCTGGCTCCTATTGGGACAAGAAACTCGAATCGGTACTCACGGATGAGCAGATCGAGGTTATCGCGCACCGGTATTTCAAACAGTTGAATCTCACTTTCGAGAGCGATTTTGACGCGAGAATGGCTTTTGTGGCTGGGTATTGGCAGGGGTGGCGGAAAGGGATTGCGCCTTACAAACCAAGGGAGAGCGAGAAAGCTACTGCGGAATCTTGGGGGCATGCAGGATGAATCTCCTAGACCCATTCAGCCGCGCTACAAGAATAGGCTGCGTATTAGCTGCTATTGAGCGAGTCAATCGAGCCACTAAACGCTGGTCTGATCTCGAAGCAGATCCCCATTCTCTAGCGATGGACCGTCACTATGCTCTGGAGGCGCTAAAGCGCGAACAATACGATTTTTACTTGCAAATAGAGAATGTGGAATACCTCTATAACGAGCGAGAAGAGCTTAGAGCAGCGCTGCATCCTTTCGCGGCTGCTTACTGCTCCCACCTTGAATCGCTCGATCCTGACCGTCCTACAAGGCCACCAGAGCGCAATCTAGCACTGGATATTGAGATCCAAGATTGGGAAACGGCAGAAAGGCTAATGCGATGATCCCCAGCGATTATGAGTTCTTCCGGCCTATCGAGGATGACCAACCGCAAGAATGCCCCTATTGCGACGATTTAGGCGACCACATCTGCGATGAGGAGGAGTATGAAATTCCACGAGATTAACCCAAGTGATTGCAGACCATACAGTTGCACGCCATTGTACGCATGCGAGGTGCATGCACCCACATCAGTAGAACTGAAGGCTAGTGGATGGCCTGAACCGCCTCGTGGATGGCAGAAATACGATGCTGATACAGAAGCGAATCGGGCACGCTGGAATGAGCCTGTAGTAGCTATTCAACGCTGGCGTGAATTGGTACATGGCCGCAAGTGTCGCTGTAAGGAGTGCATGCAGGGTCGAGCCGACGCTAAGACCATCACGGATTACCGCAAAGCACATGCGGAGAATAAAAAATGAAGTACTGGAAATGGTGGGTATATCTACTGCTGGGGTTTGCGCTGGTAGTACTGTCTTCGTTTGTGCCGATGCCGACCGTATGGCGTCTGATCGTCTCCCTAGGAACGCTCTGGTATGGGATGTCGTCTGGTATTGGATTACACAAAGAGAACTTAACGCGCAGAGCGATATTGAGTCAACGCGCCCATGATCCAGAGTACTGCAACTGCGACAAATGCAGGTACATACGCTATGAGAACACGCTTGTGGTCGAGCGTATTGAGATCGTCAATGAACCAGTTGATGCTGCTTTCAACGAACGCGCATGGAAGAGCCATCAAGAAAACGTCCGCAAGTTCCTGGAGCGCGAGGCATTGGGACAGATGCCAACATTCTACTGCCAGTGTAACAACCCAGAACCGGATGCCGTGTGCCGCTTCCACGGCGAACAGGAGCCAGAATGACCGCCGAATCCCTCAAGCTCCGTTGCCTGCGCTGCAACCACTCCTGGCTGCGCCGCACAGACGATGCGCCCAAGTGCTGTCCTAACTGTAAGAGTCGCCTGTGGGCGCAAGAGCGCCAGCCACGCGAGGAGGGGAAAGCGAAATGATGTGTCCGACTTGCATCCGCCGCGATAATACGCCCGTGAATAACGCTTTGCCGCCGCATCCCTGCCCGTTCAAGAGCGACGTATGTGACGACGATAAAACGCTGTGTGAATGCTGTGATGATTGCACGCAAGAGTGTGCTGACGACATTTAACCACAACCGGGCGCAAGCCATAACTTGGAGGAAATACTTTATGTTTTTAGGACAACATCATCAAACTAAAGGACATGACGAATTGTTGCGTCCACACCTCGTCTACCAGCGCAAGCAAGTCAATGACGGCGTTTGGCGACCGATAGTGGCCTTCCTGCTGTTCATCGTGTGGCTAGAGTCCATCCTGTGGGCGCTAGCCAAATGACCGCGCTACCGCTTAACGGAGAAACGTGGCTCATCTGCGGGGGCCGTGACTTCACCGATTCTGTGATGTTCAATAACGCCATGAGCGAGTTAGTACACCTGAAAGGATTCCCGTCGCGCATCGTGGAGGGTGGCGCTAAAGGCGCAGACGCCCTAGCCGCGCAATGGGGCGACCGCCATGCAATCCCAGTGGCCGAATTGCGCGCAGACTGGAAAACTCACGGCAAGGCCGCTGGTGCCATTCGTAACCAGAAAATGCTCGATGAACAGAAACCGCAATTTGTAGTCGCATTCCCTGGAGGTCGAGGAACGGCGGATATGGTGGCTAGAGCGCGTAAGGAGGGGATTGACGTGGCTGAGGTCTTTCCGCAGCCGGGAACGCGTCCTGCGTCGTTTCTGTGCGATCCAGGGCCATTTTAATCTCCACATCGCCATTCCTAAAGGCTCTGACGGCTCGCAGCCATCCCGCATAACAGTGAACTCGCATCCGCTGACAAGCTGCGTTGCGCGGAAACTGGATCGCAAGCCGTTCGGCGTGGATGAAGGCGGTTCTAGCTTCTGAGAGTGTCATACCAGCACCCGCGCTTTGCGGCACTGGCATTCTTTGGCCGCACTCAATACCTGCTGGCGATCCGCGCCCAGCGGTTCCGCTGCTATCTTCTCAGCCAGTGCTTTTGCCTGATCCCAATCTTGGCTCACAAACACACTAGAACGCATTTGCATCGACTTCCCGTGGTAAGTGAGCAGATACCACCCGCTAACCACGCCTGAGCCGCCGCAATGCTCGCAAGAGGCTCTCTGCGCCAAAGTCTCGCGCATTCTGTCGTAAGCCATCGTGCGTATTGCCGCCGCTGATGGCATTCGGATGAGGTCTGTGCGTGTCAGATCGTCCATTAGGCCCCGCACTCCCTCGAAAGTCTCCATCACCTCCAGGGCCGCGCAATAGTCGTTCATCGCCAGTTTGTTATCCGGGTAGCCAAGAGTTTTATTGAGGCGTTGCATCTGCTCGATGCAAACCTCCCTTAGAGTCAATTCTTTAGGCACGTTTAGCTCGCTCCTCCTCAAGCATCACAGCCGCAATATCGCGCTTCCCTGAGCCATTCGTAGCAGCCGCTTTCCTCAAGGGGCGCTTATACTCCAGCTTCTGCAGATAGCTCGAAGCTGAATGCAGCACTGATACTCCAGCCGCTTCCCGCGCTTTTAGGCTGTCAATCGCCGTCACCCTCTGCGGGTAGTCGAGAAGATTCCAGGAGCGCCAGCAGAATGAGCCGTTAGCGAAGTCCTCTGGTATCGGATTCCCCACAATTTCAAACAGGCGCCTGTACTCCTGGAACTGGTCGTCAAGTGAGGGCGTCACAACAACCTCCGGTTCATCGGGTGGAAGGGTGGAAGGTAAACCAGTATAAGGTAAACCAGTATAAGGATGGGCTTGCATGGTGCTTGCACCGGGCATGTCTGGTGCTGGTATGGTGCTTGCCTGCTCCTTCATGTGGGGAGACTGGTGTTTTGAGAAAGTCGGGAGGGCGATATAAGCCTCTTCTCGACTATAACGTATAATGAATTCAGTCTGATGCAGGCGACAAAGAGAAGCTTCTATGTCTACATCCCGGTAGGGAAAGATCTCCGCCTTGATCCTGGCTGGGCGATCCTCTAGTCTACCTGCTCGGTCGGCTAGTGTCCAAAGACCCGCGAATAACAGTTGGTCCTGGATTGGAAGTTGCCCTAGAATTTCGTTCTTAAAGAATCCTGGTTTGAGACTTCTGGTTCGCGCCATATTAGACGAACCCGCCAGTTTGTGACTCCGACATCACAGTACACCCCCTCAGGTGCGGGATGGGCGTGAGGGCACCCATCCCCAAGTAAAACTAGTTTTTGAGACCTTTTGATTCTAACTGAAACCTAGTACAAATACTAGGCGAAAATGGGGGAGGGTCAATAATCTGGATCGAAGGCATTAGCGGTCGAAGCCATAACGACCTCGCTCTCTATCACAAGCCCGACAAGTACGATGAGTCTTTCGAGGCCCAGAATACCGAGTGTTGATTTCGTCGTAGGCATGGCCTTTAGGACAGGCGGATACTTTCTTGCCTCCCGGCTTGCTTCTGCCCTTGGCATGACGATCACGGTTATTGTCAGCCTGCGTTCCAAGAAATAAATGGTCAGGCTTCACGCAGTTGGTGACATCGCATTTGTGAAGTACGCTAAGCCCTGCTGGTATCGCCCCATTGTGGATTTCCCAGGAGACTCGATGCGCCATGAAGCCCTTCTTTTTACCATAGAAACGCCGCATAAGATTACCATATCCATAAGCGTTAAGATTGCCGATCCATAGCCAGCACCCTTCGGTCTTTTCGACATGCTTCCAGAAGTTAGAAACGTGACTATGCGTTCTCATCTTTGATCTCAGTTATTTCTATCTCGATTCTGGGGTTCTTAGCGTCTTTTAAAAGCCTACTTCCATCCCAAGATCGAATTAGTTTGTCGTTCTCCACGATCCTGCCTTCCTCTAGCGCGTCCGCAAGCGCTTGATAGTACCCAACGGCATCCCCGGTCAACTTATCTCGGTAGAACGCCGCAGAGACGTTACAGGAATACCTAATAGGTAGCAATTCATCCCCATACCCATAAAAGAACTTAACTAGCTGCATCTGCGCGATCCGGTTCCACACTGCAAACTGCGGGCTAGGAAGAATCCTAGGATTAGCACCACGATTAGTGATGATGCCGTGGTTTTTCTTGGTGCGCGGTGCGCCTAAGATCGTCAGTTTCACCGATACCTCCAGAAGCGAAGAAACCACGCTGGACGCCGCTCGTGCGCTCGCCATGCGCGGCAAACACCATAAGAGCTAATCGAGCATAGCGGATGACAACGGCGCGGTTGATGAAGTGGAATCATTTGCCCCCAAACTTGTTCCGTACCACCGGATTCGCCACGGCTTTCCTGCCGTTCCTGCGCTGCCTCGCGGCCTTGGCGTTATCTGCGGGACGGAAGGGGATCTTCGGCATCTTCACGGGCTTTGCGGGCGTCATGCGCTCGCCTGCTTCCCGTAGGCCGACACAATAGCCTTGTCTACCAGGATCTTGATGTTGATTCCGGTGCGTTTCTTCTCGGCCCGCAGTAAAGCATGGGAAGCTGGCCTTATGGTTACATTTCGGATAACTGGCTTCTTCATGAGAGCATCGTAGCATAGTAAAAAAACATTTGCAATACTTAAAAATGTGTGCGATGCTTGGTCATGCCGATTATGACACTTTCACAAGAGCAAGACTTCGAGGAAGGGCTGTACGTCGAGCTAGGACCACACGGCCCTTGGATGCGCCACAAGACGCAGGGCTGCTACGTGCTTCGCGGAAAGTGGCAGCGCATGGATTACTTCAAGCCGTACCTCGCTGGACCGATTGGGAGGTTACCGCAATGAACACCGCATTAACAGCACCGCAAGTTACAAACTGGGAAGATCAGGAACTGGTCAAAGCCATCAAGGATACCGTCTGCCGTGGAGCTACCGACTCTCAATTCCGTATGTTCGCAGAAGTCTGCAAAGCAACGGGGTTGAATCCGTGGCTGCGCGAAATCTGGTTTGTGCCAAATGTCGGCGTAATGGCGGGGCGCGACGGCTACTTACGTATCGCTAACGACCATCCCATGTTCGACGGCATGAGCACCACCGTAGAGCGTGACGCTGAAGGTATTCCGATCAAGGCGACTTGCTCCGTGTGGCGCAAGGATCGAGCGCACCCGATCACCTGCGAAGCATTCTACAATGAATACCGCAAGAACTCACAGGTTTGGCAGACTTACAAGAGCGCCATGATCTCCAAAGTTGCCGAAGTGCTGGCGCTCAAGCGCAGCTTCTCGATCAACGGCATTGTCACCGAAGAGGAGATCGGAGAGCATAAGCTAGCAGCGCAGGACGCACAGCAGGACGTGGCGCAGCGCAAGATTAAGGAATTGAGTGCGCCTAAGTATAATCCCAATAACTTAATACCTCACGCTAAAGGGTGTGATGTTTGGGATACTCACACGGAAAGGATTTGTACTTGCGGAGCAGATAAAGCTAATGACAAGATGCTTGCAGTTCCACCAGCAACCATCATCGAGCTTGCTGACTCTCTCGACCAACCTCCAGAGCCTCCGCTAATGGCCCCCGATGTCCGCAAGCCGCCAAGCAAATCTTCGGCGTATGAGTTGCGCGAAGCGGCCAAGCGGGATGAAGCGATAGAGATTATATCTGCTGCCGATGCAAAAATCCAACGCAAGCGCGGGTCTATCAGCTTCGCTGCGCTCAAGCAATGGGGAGAGATCAAGAAAGAGATTCTAGCTCTAACCGGAACCACTGATCTGTACTATGAAGCTCTCAAGGCTGGCGGATACTCTCATGCCGATGAGATCAGAACGCCACAGGATGCGGCTAAGATTTGGAAGGCTCTCAAGGCGATCACTGCGGAACTCAGTCAGAGCAAGAAATCAAAAGCCGATGAAGCGCTGCTGCTTGAAGCGCAGACTCACGCTTTAAGGATCGGCCCTTATGCGACTAAGGCAGTATTAGAGCGCAAAGGGCTGCAATCTATCGATGAGATTTTGAATCTTGGAGGAGACGATCTTACGGACTTACTAAAGGAGTTGAAATCCACAGCATGAAAGAGCAAATGAGCCAGAGCGTGAGCCGGGAAAACCCAGAAGGACTGACGGCGCGGGAGATGCTTGACAGATTCCGCAACGATGGATCGTGCGAAAAAGCGCTGCTGGCACTCCTGGACGAATGCAAGAGCCTGCGGGGGAAACTAGACAGTATAGAAGCATCCCTAAGACGGATTGCGGAAGCCAGCGGAGGTGATTATCTCTATCTCGGCTTTGCTGAAGAGGTTTGTATTGCCAATGGACGCGGTCACCCAGTAGCGCAGGAAAAGACGCTCCTGAAAGCCATCGACGCCGCAATCTCGGAGAATGCCGCAAATGCGTTGGAGGAATCTAAATGACGATGGACGAATACCTACGCTTGCCCTGCCAGTATTGCGGTAAAGTCCGCAGTCAACACGTTGGGCGTGCCTTCGTGTGCTTCGGCGGAATGGGTACGCTGTGGCATCCAAAGGAATCCATTCTCGATGACCTTGATAGCCAGCCTATCGGGGAGAATGCCGCAAGCGAAGGAGGGCGGGAGTAGTGAGGCTAAAGCAAATTAAAGAGTGTGCAGAATGGCTTGCTTACTGCCTTTCTATTGGTTGGCGGCGTGACCAATTAGACGCACTTGAGGCCCTGTGGTGGCAATACCACGGAACCGAACCGGCGGAGGCGAAAAAATCAGGCGGGAATGCCGCAATGGAGAGGGAATGAGCATTCTATTTGCGTTGATGGTGGTCGGCTTGTTTTGGGCCGGGTACTATTGCGGCTGGCAAGATCATAAAGAACAAGTCCGCACATTTGCACTCATCGACAGACTATGGGAACTCGCCAAGAAAGGCATGGCCAAATGAGCGAGCTTCCCAGGACCATGACGGCATTGAAGCCGTGCCCTTTTTGCGGGGGAAAGTCTGAATTGATTGAAGCGCCAGAGGCCATGAACGAGGGTGCGATGGTAGTCGAGTGTCAATCCTGCCATGCAAGCGGTCCGTGCGTATTCGGGGTAAAGGAAGACCCAAACCCCATAGCGATTGATTGTTGGAACCGACGCGCCGCGCATGACTCAAGCGAGCAGACCATCCGGGAAACTCAAACGCAACTGGCTAAATCGTCCAATGCCCTGGAAGCCGCACGGGTGCTCTCCGAACAACAACGTCAGACCATCCAGGATCTACGGCAGCAGGTTGACATGCTCCTCGGTAAACCAGATGCGGTTCATCTAGGCGCGCAGGCCGCAGTAACGGCGTTGCGCCAGTGCCATAGTGTCCAAGCAGAATGCGATTGGCTGCGAAGTCAACGAGATGAATTGCGAACTGCGGTGGAAGCAGCCGCGCCAATGATAAAGCGAGAGCGGGAACTATCGGATCAACTCGCGGCGGCTCTGAAGCAATTCACACGAGGCGAGCCTTGGGGATTTCTGTCTTGCTGCAAGCATGGCCCCACGAAAGGCTGTCAACTGTGTGGTAGATATTACGAAGCGCGGGCCGCGCTCTCCCAGCACGCAGGGATGAGGTCTAAGCGTTCAAGCGCGCCAGCCATCCCGGAAGATTCCCAGCCAGCGTGGGATTAGCCGCTGCAATATCCTGGTAACGGTTCTTCGCTCGCGCCCGGATGGAACCCAGCAGAGCCACTGGGTCCATCGCGTTCGCCCGCGTGATCGTAATCGGCCCGATGATCCCGTCTTCGATCACGCCGCAGGCGGCTTGCAGGAACCGCGCTGCGCTCACGACTCCCATGTTCACCGCGAGATCGAATACTTTGTTCGCTACAGCCTGATCGTCGATCTGATCCAGATGCAGTGGCGTCCAATACTCGATGTGATAAATGTCCTTAGCTTCGTCTTCAGTGAGTCCCTGGATGAACGCGATGTCGGCTTGCGTGGCCGGACCAGTGGACTTAAGGATTCCGAGCGCCCGGATGGTAGCGAGCGTGATCCCACGGTTCACGCTCGCTACC
>Ga0247676_1000080_pt1 | contig 21260 bp, 22 predicted proteins | sample CNK17_metaG_FD_182802 | JGI IMG/M metagenome (GOLD analysis project Ga0247676, IMG submission 182802) | Soil microbial communities from Purdue University Martell Research Forest, Indiana, United States - CNK17 | ecosystem: Environmental > Terrestrial > Soil > Temperate forest > Bulk soil...
CTCGCCTGGCGCTTCCGGCGCCACTCGCGTGACTGGACCGACCCACGGGTGGCCGCTGAGCTCGCCATCCTGCTGGGTGCCATGGTGGTCGTCGATCCGCTCGCCTGGAAGGCGCATTATGTCGTGCTGATCGTCCCTGCCACGTTTGCCTGGTGGGCACTACGCCAACGAGGCCGGCAGGCGGGGTGGTGGCGGTGGGGGATGTTCTGGAGCAGCGCGGCGTGCATTACCCTCAGTGCGCCGGCGATCGTCGGGAATCACATGAGGGACGTCCTTGAGTCGTTGAACGTCATCTTGGTGGGGGCTGTATTGCTGCTAGTGCTGGCCGTCTCGCTGGTAGACGCCCAGACGCCCAGTGTAGACGCCAAGCCGCCGAGCCGCTGAGTGGGAGTGAGGAGCCAGGGAATGGGATCGGCACCCTGACACCTGACTCCTATGAACCACCCGGCGGCTCGGCGTCTCCTGAGCGTCTCTTCCCTACTGCTTTGTGATCTCGAGTGCGCCCAGGTGCACATTCAAATTGTGATTGACCCTGAATCCAACTATCCCGCTGTCGTCCACGTCACTCGCATTCGCCTTGTACACGATCTTCCCGTTGACCAGGAAGGTGGCGTCGGTAGGAGTCACGCGGATCGTCAGAGTGTTTTCCAGCGGTTTCGTCGTCTCGACGCTGCCGCCGGAATCCCGCTTCGCGACGGCGTCGCTCGCGGTCCAACCCTTGGTCACCGCCCACGTCGAATCCCCCAAACGCCGTTTGACCAGGAACATCCCGTCTTCGCGGATCAGGAAGTAGGTGTAGCGCTGTCCCGCCGCGGCGAGGGTGCTGCCGCCGATGAGCAGGCCGTAGCCCTCGTGATGGTCGCGGTGCGTGTCGGAGGAGAACTGCCAGAACTTGGCCTCGGCGGTGTAGCTCCCGGTGGCGTTGTCGGCGTCGCGCCAGAAGATACTGGCCGGTCCAAGGTTGACATGGTGGCCGACGCTCATGGAGTCGAATTTCACGTTGGTCAACGGACGGTTGCCGTCGGTGCGCGCATGCCAGCCTGGGGGCAGCGTGCCGCCACCCGCGACGGAGCGGTCGGGATCGGCCTGGGCCGCGAGGCCAGCAGCCGCGCCGCAGGCCAGCAGGGTAGCATAGACAGTGGGGCGGAACGAGTGCAGCATCAGGTGCTCCGGAGAACTGTGAGTGAAGGGAGTCAGTTGAGATCTAAGTGAGCCACGCGCGTCGTCTCAGTCAAGAGGAAGAACGATCGCTGCTCGAGCGGTTGCTGGCGCGCGACGAACGCGCGCTGGGCGAGTTGTACGATCTGCTCGCCCCGTGGGTGCTCGGGGTGGCGGCACGCATCCTCGGGGATGAGGACGAGGCCGAAGACGTGCTGGGCACAGTGTTCGAGCAGGTGTGGTCGCGGATCCATCTGCACGATCCGGAACGCGGCCCACTCGTGCCCTGGGTGTTGTCGATCGCGCGCAATCGCTCGGTGGACCTGCTGCGCCGCCGCCGCCGGTGGTGGCGCAAGGCGCAGCGAGTCGAGCGGGAGTGGCAGGTTGGCGCCGACGTCGTCGTGACGGCCCCCGATGCGTCGGGCGCCGAGGCGGCGGTGCCGGGGTGGCCGGTGCACCGCGCCGTACATCAGGCGCTCGCCGGGCTGCCGCCGGAGCAGCGGCGTGTGGTGCTGCTGGCGTATTTCGAAGGGCTGTCGCACATGGAGATCGCGCGGCGCACCGGCGATCCTCTGGGGACGGTCAAGACGCGGCTGCGGCTCGCCCATCGCAAACTGGAGGACTCGCTGCGCAACCTGCGGGATTGGACCGCATGAGCGACTGGCTCGGGATGGCTGCCGCGCCGCGCACGCCGCGGCCGGAGCTCAAGGACCGTGTGTTGCGCCGCGCCCAATCGGCGCGGCGGATGCAGTGGTCGATGCTCACGGCAGCGGTGCTCGCGGGCGTGCTCGCCGGCGGCGGGCTGTTCTGGCTCCGCGCCGCCCAGCTGGAAGGGCATCTCGCGGCGGCGCGCGACACGCTGAACCTGTTGCGCCAGCCAGGAGGCCGGGTCCTCATGATCCCCGTGACGACCGCCGGCCGTCCCGGCGCCCTGACTGTGTACGCCGACAGTGTCACGCGGCGCTGGCTCGTCACCTGCCACCACCTCACGCCCAACCTGCCGGGACAGACGTACCAGCTCTGGTTCCTGACGGGGTCGGTGGCGCGACCCGCGGCGGTGATGCCGATGGATCGCGACGTCCCGATGGTGATGACGCTCGAGGAGCCGCCTGAGGCGGGGAAGGTGACGGGACTGGCGATGAGTGTGGAGCCTCGCGCTGGATCGAAGGCCCCGACGGGCGCGCTCGTGTTCCGCGTCGAGCTCTGACCGCTACCGCTCGGACGCGAGCTGGTGCACGGTGACCAGCTCCATGATTTTCAGTTTCCGCTTGCCCATCGGCAGGGTGATTGCGACGGTATCGCCGACTTTGCCGCCGAGCAGGGCTTTCCCGAGGGGAGAGGCCATGGACACGGCTATCTCGTCCCCGGCGTCATCGCCCTCGATGAACTCGCCCAGCGTCAGTGCGTAGACTTCCCGCTTTTTCGTCTCGGCATCCTGCACCGTCACCCGCGAGCCGAATCCGACACGGTCCTTGGGGATGTCCTTCTCCGAGACGTCGGAGAGCTTGGAGAGGCGCAGGCGCAGGTGGTGCACACGGGCCTGGGCGAACTGCTGCCGCTCCAGCGCCGCTTTGTACTCGGAGTTCTCCCGCAAGTCGCCATGGGCGCGCGCCTTCTCGATCTCCTTCGGTAAGACGAAGTTGATCTCGTGATTCAGGCGCTCGACTTCCGCCTGCAGCCGGTCCTTCAGCTCTTGCAGCATGGCGCGAGGCGTAGAAGCTAGGCGACATTTCTCCCCCAGTGCAAGGTCTCGTCGAGCTTTCCAAACCCCGCATCACACAGCTCGTGGTGCTCACCGCTGCGGCCGGCTTCTACCTCGGATCGCGCGATCCATTTCGCGTCGGGGTCTTCTTCGCCACTCTCGCCGGTACCGCCCTCGTCGCCGCCGGGACGAATGCGATGAACATGATCCGCGAGCGCGACATCGACGCACAGATGCGACGCACCCGCTCCCGCCCGCTGCCGGCGGGCCGCGTGTCACCGCGGGCCGCCATCCTGTTCGCCGTCGCGGCCGCGACCGTTGGACTCGCCGTGCTGGCATGGTGGGTGAACCTGCTCACCGCCGCCCTCGCGGCGCTCACACTCGCGAGCTACGTGTGGGCGTATACATCGCTCAAGCGGCGCAGCACCCTCAATACGCTGGTCGGAGCCGTCCCCGGCGCCCTCCCGGTGCTTGGTGGGTGGACGGGTGCGGGGGGAGCGCTCGACCCTGCGGCTTGGGCCCTCTTCTGGACGCTGTTCCTGTGGCAACTGCCGCACTTCCTCGCCCTCGCCTGGATGTACCGCGAGGACTATCGCACCGCCCAGCTGCACATGTTGTCCGTGGACGACGAGGACGGCCGGCGCACGGCGAAGATGGCGCTGCTCTACGCCGTCGCGCTCGTTCCGGTGAGCCTGCTCCCCTCATTGTTCGGTGTCACGCGCGTGGTGTACTTCGCCGGGGCCCTGCTGCTCGGCTGCGGGTACGTCGCTGCGAGCGTGCTCATGCTGCGCGACCCCAACCGCCGGGCGTGGTGGGTGTTCGTGGCGTCGATCGTGTACCTGCCGGCGCTCCTGACGCTGGCGGTAATCGACAAAGTGAAGGTTTACTGAGTGAGAGCCTTCGCCCGCGCATTCCTGTGCTGCATGGTGCTTGCGTGCGCGGCGTCGCCGAGCCCTCGCCCGGTCTCGAAACCAATGCTCGAGCACCTGGCGACGGGTTCCACCGCTTTGCTGCAGGCGGTGAGCGCTCCCCATGAAGGAACAGTGTGGGTGAGCGGCCACGCCGCGGCAGTGCTGCGGTCGACCGACGGCGGAGCGACGTGGACGTCGATCGTGGTGCCCGGTGCCGCGGCGGACTCGCTGCAGTTTCGCGACGTCTACGCCGTCGACGCGACGACAGCGTATCTGCTCGCGGCAGGTCCGGGATCGCGTTCGCGCATCTATAAGACTAGCGACGGCGGCCGAAACTGGGAGCTCCAGTTCACGAACCGGGACTCGAGTGCGTTCTACGATTGCTTCGACTTCTGGGACGCGCGCCGCGGCGTGGCGCTGAGTGACGGCGTGGGCGGGCACCTGCTGATCCGCCGCACCACGGACGGCGGAGCGCACTGGGAGCTTCCCCCTGCCGATTCGCTGCCGCTGGCGCAGAAGGGCGAAGGCGGGTTTGCCGCGAGCGGGACCTGCATCGTCACTCTGGCGGGACGGTTCGCCTGGATCGGGACGGGAGCCGCGGACACAGCGCGTGTACTCGAGAGCGCAGACGGCGGTAGGACATGGCGGGCTACGGCGACGCCGATCGCAGCGGGGAATTTCGCCGGCATCGCGACCGTCGCGTTTCGGGACACGCTGCACGGACTCGTCCTGGGCGGCAAGCTCGGGAGTCCCGCCGAATTCAGCGATAATGTCGCCGTCACGGGCGACGGTGGCCGCACGTGGCGGCTCGCCGGCCGCCCAGGGTTCAGCGGGGCCGTTTACGGTGCCGCAGTGATTCCCGGTCGGGCCGGGAGCGTCGTCGCCGTCGGTCCCCGCGGCCTCGCGTACTCTGCCGACGACGGGTCGACGTGGACCACGCTGGACACACTGGCCTATTGGAGCGTCGGCTTCGCTTCGCGGCGAATCGGTTGGGCCGTGGGACCGGCGGGTCGTATCACCAGCATCCGCCTCCCGTAGGGAGCGTTGAGCCCGGGTTGAAGGCACCGTTGTACCATCGTGGCCCCCTTCGCGGAGCCACGCCATGCGCTCTCCCGCTCTTGCAATGCTTGCCTGTCTGGCGGTCGCCTGCGCCGATGCAGTCGAAACCAATCCGCACGCCCGCATAATCGTCAATGCGGTAAATACGTACGGGGAGAGCGTCGGCTTTCTCGAAAACCGGCCGGGGTTCCCGCGCGCCGCGTGGCGGGGGCCGAATGGCGTGATGATCGATCTCGGGACCCTCCCCGGAGGATCCCGCAGCTCCGCCGTTGTGATCGATGACGCTGGAACGATCGCGGGGCAGAGCGAGACGGCCAGCGGGGCGTTTCATGCCGTCCGCTGGCGTCACGGGATCATCGAAGACCTGGGGACCCTGCCTGGAGGAGACTTCAGCGTGGCATCGGCAATCGAGGGTGACGCCGTGGTGGGCGAGAGCACCGCTCGAGATGGGATGCCGCACGCGTTCCGCTGGCGGGACGGAACGCTGACGGACCTGGGGAGGTTCAGCCCGCCTGGATCAGGCGCCGCGCTTCCGCCACGAGGTGATCGGCGGTGAGTCCCAGCTCTTTGTAGATCCGTTGATAGGGTGCGGAGGCACCGAACCGATCGATCCCCAGAATGACGCCGCGATCGCCGACCCAGCGATACCAGGAGTCGGGAGCCGCTGCCTCGATCGCAATGCGCAGCGGGACGGCGGGCGGCAGCACCTCGTCGCGATACTGCGCGGATTGCGCTGCGAAGAACTCGAAGCACGGCATGCTGACGACCCGCGTCGCGATCCCCTCGCCGTTGAGCCGTTCCCAGGCGGCGAGGGCGATCTCCACCTCGGAGCCGGTCGCCAGGAGGATCACGCGTGGTGCCTTGCTCGGCGGATCGGCGAGCACATAGCCGCCGCGCTGCAGGCCGGCCGCCGAGCCGAATTTCGCGCGATCGATCACGGCCAGCTTCTGGCGCGTCAGCGCCAGCGCGACCGGGCCAGCCCGGTGGGTGATCGCCGCACGCCACGCCTCGACCGTTTCGCCGGGATCGCCAGGCCGGATCACGGCGAGATTGTGCATCGCCCGCAAGGCACTGAGATGCTCGACGGGCTGGTGCGTCGGCCCGTCCTCGCCCAGGCCGATCGAGTCGTGCGTGAACACGTAGATCGTCTTGAGCTCGGCGAGCGCGGCGAGGCGGATCGCGGGGCGCATGTAGTCGGAGAAGATCAAGAACGTTCCGCCGTAGGGAATGAACCCACGGTGGTACGCGATGCCGTTGAGCACCGCGCCCATGGCATGCTCGCGCACGCCGAAATGGAAGTTGCGCTCGCTCCACCGTCCGGCGCCGGCGTCGCCCGATCCCTTGATGTAGGTGAGGTTCGAGCCGGTCAGATCCGCCGACCCCCCGATCAGCTCGGGCAGCGTCGGCGCAATCGCGTTGAGCACCTTGGACGACGCGGCGCGCGTCGCCTGGGCGTCGGCGGCACCGAACGTCGGTAGCGCGCTGTCCCAGCCGTCCGGCAGGCGGCCCGCAAGGCGGCGCTCCAGCTCGCGCGCCAGGTCGGGGAAGTCGACGCGGTAGGCATCCCAGCGCCGCTGCCAGTCGGCGTGGAGCCGGGCGCCGCGCTCCTTCGCGCTGCGCCAGCGCGCCAGCGACTCCTCGGGCACGTAGAACGGCTCGAGTGAGGGCCAGCCGAGCGCTTGTTTGGTCAGCTTGACTTCTTCGACGCCGAGTGGCGCCCCGTGCGCTTCGGCGCTGTCCTGCTTGTGGGGACTGCCGAACGCGATATGCGTGCGCACGATAATGAGCGAGGGGCGGTCGGTGACGGACTGCGCGGCCTGGGTCGCGGCGTCGAGTGCCGCCGTATCGTTCCCATCGGCGACGCGCTGCACGTGCCAGCCGTACGCTTCGAAGCGGCGCGCCGTATCGTCCGAAAACGCCAGATCGGTCGAGCCGTCGATCGTAATGTGGTTGTCGTCGTAGAACCCGATCAGCTTCCCGAGCTTGAGGTGGCCCGCCAGTGAGGCCGCCTCATGGCTGATCCCCTCCATCAGGTCGCCGTCGGAACAGATGAAGTAGGTGCGATGGTCGACGATGTCGTGGTCGGGACGGTTGAAGAGCGCCGCCAGCTCGGCTTCCGCGATCGCCATTCCCACGGCGTTGCCGATACCCTGGCCCAGCGGCCCGGTCGTCGCTTCGACGCCCGGCGTGACGCCGTACTCGACATGCCCGGGGGTGCGGCTGCCCCATTGGCGGAATTGCTTCAGGTCATCGAGCGAAAGGTCGAAGCCGGTGAGGTACAGAGCGGCATACATCAGCATGCACGCGTGGCCGCAGGACAACACGAAGCGATCGCGATCGGGCCAGGCGGGGTCGGCGGGATCGACTCGCAGGTGCCGCTGCCACAGCACCCACGCCAGCGGCGCCAGCGCCATCGGCGTCCCGGGGTGGCCCGAATCCGCCTGCTGCACGGCGTCCATCGCCAGCGCGCGGATGGTGTTGATGCACAGCAGATCGGTCGCGGGGAGCGCGGCGGTTCCGCTCACAAGAGGCCCGACTTGGCCGCCTCCCACAGATGCAACAGGCGGTCGAAACCGTTGACCAGCAGGTCGACCTGCTGGGGACTCGGAGATGCGCGGGCCGCGACCTTCAACTCTTCAGCGATCTGCGGCATTTCACGCCGCCCCTGCCCGCGACTCTCGGTTTCCACCTGATCGAGAATCTCGAGGATGCGCTGCCGCACCCCGGCGTCGTCCGGGACCTGCCACAGGTACTCGGCGGCCTGTTTCCCTTCTATGCACAACTTGCCGAGGCCGTCCAGCAGAGGTGGGTGCGGGCGCCGCGAAGACTGGGGGTCGGACATACGCAGCAAATCTAGCAGAATCGTTGCCCCAGTGGCCATCTCCGTCTAGCTTGCGTGGCCTATGCTCCACCTCCTGCTGATCACCGCAGCATTGCAACAATCGATCGTCGTCGCGCCAGAATCCGGCGAGGTGCATCTCAAGAACATCCGCCAGCTGACGTTCGGCGGCCAGAACGCGGAGGCGTACTTCTCCGCCTCGGGGCGCCAGCTGATTTTCCAGCGCACGCCTCCGGCCGACTCCGGCTGCGATCAGCAATTCATCATGAACATCGATGGTTCCGGTCTGCACCGTGTGTCGAACGGGCAGGGCCGGACCACCTGCGGCTATTTCTTCGCCCACGATGCGAAGATCTTCTACGCGTCGACCGCCCACCTCGGCGCCGCCTGCCCGCCGCGCCCCGATTACTCGCACGGGTACGTGTGGGCGCTGTACGACTACGACATCTACGTAGCGGATTCGAGCGGGGCGAATCCCAAACGCCTGACCGACAATCCCGGCTACGACGCCGAGGGGACGCTGTCCCCCGACGGGAACACGATCGTCTTCACCTCGCTGCGCGATGGTGATCTCAACATCTACACGATGCGGACCGACGGCACCGGCCTGAAGCAGCTGACGCACACACTCGGCTACGACGGCGGTCCGTTTTTCTCGCCCGACGGCAAGCTGATCGTGTATCGGGCCTTCCATCCCGCGACCGCCGCGGACAGCGCCGACTTTCGCGGATTGATCGCGCAAAACGTCGTCCGGCCCGTGAAGATGGACATCTGGGTGATGAATGCCGACGGCTCCAATCAACGACAAGTGACGCACCTCGCCGGGGCGAGTTTTGCGCCGTACATCATGCCCGACGGCAAGCGGATCATCTTCGCCACGAATTTCAAGCAGCCCGATTCGCGGAACTTCGACCTCTACGTCGTGAACCTCGACGGCACGGGCCTCGAGCAGGTCACCACGAGCCCCGAATTCGACGCCTTCCCGATGTTCTCCCCGGACGGCAAGCAGCTGGTCTTTGCCTCGAACCGGCACGGCACGGCCCCGCACGAGACCAACATCTTCATCGCGGACTGGGTCGAGAAGCCGTGAAATTCTCGGAGCGGGTCGCCCACGAGCTGCGCGGGTGGGGCAAGGCCTTGATCGTGGCGGTCGCGATCTGGCTCGTGCTGCGCTCGTACGCCGTGGAGGCGTTCCGCATCCCCAGCCCGAGCATGGAGAACACCTTGCTGGTCGGCGATTTCCTGTTCGTCGACAAGACAGGATACGGCGGCCAGTTCCAGGTGCCGTTCGTCGGCTGGCGCTTCGGGCACGCGCCGGGATACACCGAGCCCAAGCGCGACGGCATCGTGGTCTTTCGATCCGCCGAGGACTCGACGCCCAATCTCGATGTCGTCAAACGGCTGCTCGGCGTCGGCGGTGACACGCTGCAAATGGTCAACGACACGCTGATCCGCAATGGCCACCGCCTCGACGAGCCGTACGCGTTGCACCTGGCGGAGGGAGCCGGCCAGACAGCGCCCGCGATTCTGGAGGGGATGCGCGCCCGCCAGTTGCCGCACTACGTGGGGTCCGACCCGGCGCATTATCATCCGACGCCGCACAGCTGGGGGCCGATCGTCGTGCCGCGCGACAGTTTCTGGGTGATGGGCGATAATCGCGACGATTCCTGGGACAGCCGCTATTGGGGATTTCTCCCCCGCTCCCACATCGAGGGTCGCCCGCTGATCATCTACATGAGCGTGGCGACCGACCCCTTCCGCATTCGCTGGAATCGTCTGCTGCATCACCCTTCCTGACGTAACTGCCCGCGCGCCGGTCAGGCTTTCCGCTTGCCGGGGTTCACCATCTCACCTCGCTGATCTGCAGCTCGTCTAATGCGGACCCCGACGTCGCAGTGTTGGATCGCCGACATCCGGGCCCGCTCAAGCGGCGTATTCCCGATGGAGAGACCGTTCGCGTTCCGTTGCCGAGCCCCGGTGGAGCGGGCATCTTCGGACGCATGTGGTGCCTGCGACACTCACGCCGCGGAGCGTGATGGCGACGTTGCCGAATGTCCCGGTCCCCGACTCACAGCTCGTGGGTCGCATGGCCGCGGGGGAGGATGCTGCCCTGGGCGACCTGTACGATCGCTACGGGAAGATGGTGTACGCGCTGGCCTTGGCGATCGTCCGAGAGCCCGCGGACGCCGAGGAGGTCGTGGTTGACGCGTTCGGGCAGGCCTGGCGTCAGGCGGCGTCCTTCGACGCGACCCGGGGCAGCGTCGGTGCGTGGCTCGCCACGATCGCCCGTAGCCGCGCCCTCGACACCATCCGCGCCCGCGGCCGCCGCGTCCGGGCGCACGAGCGGGCGGCGCTGCTTTCCGACGAAGGTCTCGCGGCACCGATCGCGGCGGCCGGCAGCGATCCCGCGCGCGGCGTCGAGCGCACCGAGGCGCGCCGGCTGGTGTCCCAGGCCCTCGCGGCCTTGCCCGGGCCGCAGCGCGCCGCGATCGAGCTGGCCTACTTCGAGGGACTGTCGCAGAGCGAGATCGCCGAGCGGCTCGCCGAGCCGCTGGGTACGGTCAAGACGCGGATTCGGAGCGGCATGGAAAAACTGCGGGGCCTCCTGGGCCCGCTGCTGGAGGGGGCGGCATGACGGCCCACGAGTGGCAGGAGCAGGCGGCGCCGTACGCGCTGGGTATCCTCTCGTCTGAAGAGCGCCGCGCCTTCGAGGACCATCTCGCCGGCTGTGATGCCTGCCGCGCCGATGTGCGGGCATACACGGAGGTCGCGGCGGCGCTGGCGCACGCCGCGCCGACGGCCGAGCCGCCAGGCGCGTTGCGCGACCGGGTGCTGGCGGAAGCGCGGCGCGTCCGCCCCATCGGGGCAGGGGCGCGAACGGCGCCTCGAGTCGCGCTCCCCTGGCTCGCCGCCGCGGCGCTGCTGCTCGCGGTCGGTGGCGCCGTGGCGACGTGGCGGCTCACGACGCGCGTCCACGATCTCGAGCGTGACCTCGCGGCGCGCGACTCGGTGCACGCGGCGGACTCGGCGGCGCTGGTGCTCCTGACGGGACCCGGGGTGAACGTCGTCTCGCTGGCCGCAACCAACCGGGCGCCGTCGGCGCGCATCGTCTGGAACCACGCGCTGAATCGCTTCGTCGTCTTCGCCTTCGATCTACCGGCGGCGCCGGCGGGCCGGACGTACCAGCTGTGGGCCATCGCCAAAGGCCATGCGCCGCTGTCGATGGGCACCTTCAATACCGATGCCCAGGGCCACGCCAGGGTGGTACTCACCGTGGACCGGGAGATCGCCGCCCTCGCGTTCGTCGACAACTGCGGGCTCACCGAGGAGCCGAGCGGCGGATCACCCCAGCCGACGGAGACGCCGCGCCTGCTCGGCGCCTGGACGCGCAGCGACTAGGCGGAGTTTCGGGATTCCGTCGGGTCGCTCTTGTCCCGGTTCGGCTCACCCATAATTTGGGGCGCAACCGATTCGCGGGAACGCCGTCACGTGACTCGCACTGCCACAGCACCCGTCCTGGTCTCCGCCGGGCTCCTCGCGTTGTCCCTGTCCCTCGCCGCTCAAAATGTCCCAGCGCGGCCGCCGCTCAATGGAGCGGATACGAATCAAGCTGCCGCGTACTACCAGTACGGCCTCAGCATGCTGGTGCAGGATCCCTTCAAGGCAGCGGACGCATTTTACTGGGCGTCCCGCATCGACCCCAGCTGGGCGCAGCCGCTGTACGCCGGTCGCATCGCGTACCTGATGGGCGCCGATGACAACTTCGTCATCGGCTACATGGACGGTAATCGCAGCTTCACTCGCTCCAAGGACGCGCGGCGCATCGATTCGCTCGAGCTGCGTGCCCGCATGCTCGATCCATTCATGCCGCGTGATCTCGACAAGGATCTGCGCCTCCGGTACATGCGGGCGCTCTACGACGAAGATCAGAAGTCGTTCGGCGGATCGGACGACCGGGCGCGCACTCTGCGCTTCCAGTACTACGTGGAGCACTATTGGCGCACTGACGCGCCGCCCGGCACGAAAGCGGAGCTGGCGGTGAGCGAGCACCGCTATCCCGATGCGCTCGACGCCTATCGCGAAGCGCTGCGGCAGGACCGCGATCACCAGGCAGAAATTCACGAGGCCCGGGCGCGCGTGTTCTATCTCATGGGCAACAGCGACAGCGCGCGGGCGGAGATGACGCTGGCGATCGCCAAGCTGCGAGAGAAGGACACCAAGGACTTCGTATGGTTGTACGAGTCCAAGGCGGTGCTCGAGCATTTCATCGGGCTGACCTACGAGCGCCAGAACCAGATCGGCCCGGCCCGCGAGGCCTATGGGCAGGCGCTGCAGGAGGATCTGAGCTATTACCCGGCGCACATGCGTCTCGGCACCATCGCGCTGAGCACGGGCGACACCGCCACGGCGTTGAGCGAGATGGACCTGGCGGCCCAGATCAATAACGACGAGCCGGTGCTCCAGGCGAGCTACGGGACGATCCTGGCCCAGTCGGGTCACATCCCCGAGGCACAGCAGCATCTTCATCGCGCCGTCGAGCTCGATCCGTTCTACGCCAACTCGTACTACGTGCTGGGCCGGGTCGACGAATTCGCGGGGAAGTCCAGCGACGCGGCCGGCGACTACCGCGCCTACCTCGGGCACACCCGCGCCCAGGATCCCCGCATCGCCGATGTGCAACGACGGCTCGCAGCGTTGACCGGCACCGCGACGAACCAATGAGGCCCTTCTTGCTGGCGGTGCTGATTCCCGTCGCGGTCCTGGCGCAGGCGCCGCCGGCGAAACGAGCGGTCCGCCGGCCTACCACGGCCGAGGATCTGCAGCTCTTCAGCCAGGTTCTGAACCAGATCCGCGTCAATCATCCGGACTCGATCGACCCGCACGAGCTGTTCATGGCGGCAATCGAGGGGATGGTGCACGCCGCCGATCCGCATTCCTTCGTGCTCGCCGTCACCCGGCTCGCCCCGTCGGCGGACTCCGCGTGGCGGGCAGGACGGACCTACCCGGTCCCGATCGAGTTTTCGTTCACGGGCGGAGCACCGGTGGTGCTCAGCGTCGCCCCCGGCACTGCGGCGGCACGGCTCGATATCCTGCCCGGCGACGAGCTGATCGCCGTCGACTCCCAGCCCATCATCGCCGAGAGCGACGAGGAGCTGCAGATCGGCCTCGCGGGTAAGCGTGGCTCGACGGTCGCGCTGACGCTCGAACGCCGCCGCCTGGACGGCTCGCTGACGCGCCTCGTTCGCGTCGTCACGCGCGAGAAGGTCGAGGAGACATCGGCCGTGCCCGTGTCGTTCATGCTGGATCGAGAAGTGGGTTACGTCCGTGTGACCACGTTCTTGAACGACAAGGTCGACGACGACCTGCACGCGGCGCTCGGCAAACTCGAGAAGAGCGGTATGAAGCGGCTGGTGCTCGACCTCCGCGACAACGGCGGTGGCAGCGTGGCGCAGGCCGCTGCAGTGGCAGGCGAGTTTCTGCCGCGAGGCGCGCTGATCTACACGACGGAGTACCGCAAGCGGCCCGAGGGCGCTCCCGACACCGTCCGGGTGGGACGTTCCTTCTGGAGCCACGAGAAGCGCTACCCGCTCGTCGTGCTGATCAACAGCGGGACGGCAAGCGCGTCCGAGCTGGTGGCCGGCGCGCTGCAGGACAACGACCGCGCGGTGATCGTCGGCCAGGCGAGCTTCGGGAAGGCGCTGCTGATGAACGGCATGCCGCTGACGGACGGCTCGATGCTCATGCTCGTCGTCGGCCATGTGCGCACGCCCTGCGGCCGCGTCATCCAGCGGGAGTATCACGGCATCTCGCGGCACGAGTATTATCGGCTGGCGCGCGCCGAACGGGACACGGTGGGACGACCGTCCTGTCACACCTTGAGCGGGCGCACGGTCTACGGTGGCGGCGGCATCTACCCCGATGCCTCGCTCCCCGAGCCCGATCCGCCACCGCTCTGGCTGGCGCGCGTCGCGGAGGACGAGCTGCCCCTCAAGTGGGTGGGCGGGTACCTCACGGCGTCTGGAACCACGCTGCCGAGCCTCGATTCCCTCATGGCGCGCGCGGCGCTGCCGGTGGCCGCGGTGACGCAGTTTCGCAGCTTCGCGGCGGCGGACGGCGTGGAAATCCCCGCCGACGCGGACACTCGCTTGCAGCGGGCCCTGGTCCGCTTTGTCGCCTACGCCAAATGGGGCGACGAGGGCTACTACCGCATGGTCGCGGTCACGGACCCGGAAGTGCAAGCTGCGCAACGGCAGTTCGATCGTGCGGCGACGATCCTCAGTGGCCTGAAAGAACCCCCTTAGGCGAAACCCAGGCAATCCGGCGGGCCGCGACGGGCGTAGACACGATGTTCGTGCTCTACGCCCGTTGTCCTTTTGTCGAAGGAGAACTTCATGAAACGGCTCGTGATTGCGGCCATCGTCCTCGCCTGCGCCGCCGGCGGCGTGGGGATCGCCCTGGCATCGGATCACCAGGATACTCCCGACGTCGAGCTGAATCCCTCTATGGACATGACCGACTTGTACGTGTTCCCGAGCCCCACGCCGGGACGCGTGGTGCTGGTCATGAACAGCTGGGGCGTGCTCACGCCGGCCCAGACGCCGACGACGTACTTCGATCCCAACATCCTGTATCAGTTCAAGATCGACACCAACCACGACGGCATCGAAGACAAGGTCATCCAGGTGAGTTTCACCGGCGCCGGGGCCAATCAGACGGTCGAGGTGCGCGGGCCCGTGACCCCGCCGGTCGTGGGCGCCATGGGGAACACGATCTCCAGCGCGACGCCCGTGATCACCGGTGCCACCCGCACGACGCTCGGCTCCCCTTCCGGTGTTGAGGTTTTTGCAGGCCCGCGTGACGATCCGTTCTTCATCGACCTGGAGCAGTTCTTTCGCATCATCCCCGACCGCAAGCCGGTCACCGGCGTGCTGTCACAGCTGCCCGATACTCCGACGGCGTCGGCGTGGCGCACACCGGGCATCGACTTCCTCGCCGGCTTCAACGTGCTCTCGATCGTCATCGAGCTGCCGGTGACTGATCTGACCGGCGGCGCCGGCCCGAACTTCGGCGTCTGGGCCACCATCAGCCGTTAACCCGCACGAACGCTCACAAGGAGTCCTGCAATGACCTGGACGACATTTTCCCGACGGCTCAGCCCTGCCGCGCTCGTGGTCCTGCTGGCGGCGGCCTGCAGCGACGACCACCCGGCCGCTCCCGCGACGAGCCGCGTCTTCAATCAAGTGCAGCGCCTCGGCAACCCGCTCGTTTCCGAAGTGTTCCTGGCGAAGCGCGACCACGCGTTCCACGGCGCGACCGCTCCGACGATCGACGTCGCGGCGTTCACCCCGATCATCCGCAGCTTCACCGACGATGTCGCGGGCCGCGATTCGACGGTGGGGAAGACTCTCGCCGCCGTGCTGCTGCCGGACGAGCTGCTGGTGCAATCCGACAAGGACGCCGCATCGGCCGGGTGGTTGACGTGGGCGCTCGCCAACGGCTGGGGCGGACGCAAGCTGACCGACGACGTCGTGACCGCCGGCCTGCAGGCGATCTTCGGCGCCCTGCTCGACCCGAACAACACGTCGCCGGCCCTCGCCGATGACCACGTCGATGCGAACGATGTCCCGTTCAGCACGTCGTTCCCCTACCTCGCGTCAGCGCACTGAGGGGCGGGCGCATGCAACGTGTGGTTGCGCGGTGGCCGGCCGTCGTCACCCTGTCCGTGGGCGTGGCGCTTGCGGTGGGGTGGGTCGACACCGCGGCGGGGTCCGGCGGATCGCGCCGGCCGCCGCAACGCGACGAGTCGCGCGTTCGCGATCTCGACATCGGCTTCTTCGAGCGGCGCCTGGCGCGCGATCCCTCGAGCGCCTACGATCTGGCGCAGCTCGCCGCGCTGCACCTGCAGCGCGGTCGCGAGCGGGGCAATCCGAGCGACGTGGTGCGCGCCGAGCAGCTGGCCCGCACCTCTCTGGCGAGCCGCGAGACGCGCAACGCGAAGGGGTACTCGACACTCGTCGCGACGCTGATGGCGGAGCATCGTTTTGTCGAGGCGCGCGTCGCCGCGCAGCGATTGCTGGCGCTCGATTCAGCCAGCGTGCCGTCCCGGGCGACGCTCGCCGAGATCGAGATGGAGCTGGGCGATTACGCCGCCGCGCGGACGATGTTCGGCGCCCTGTACGCGCAACGCGCCAACCTGGCGGTGGCGCCGCGGCTGGCGCGCTGGCTCGAGCTCCAGGGACAGGTCGAGGAAGCGCGGCGCCTGCTCACGGGTGCCCGGGACAGTGCACAGGCAAATCCCAGAATGCCGCGCGAGCAGCTCGCCTGGTTTCAGCTCCGCATCGGCGACCTGGAGCTGCGCGCGGGACATCCCGGGAGTGCTACGCGGGCGTATCGCGCCGGGCTCGCCGCGCGTCCCGATGACGCGCGGCTCCTGGCCGCCCTGGCACGGGTGGCGCGGGCACAGGGGCAGTGGCAGGAGGCAATTCATTACGGTGAGCGCTCGATCGCCATCGCCCCCGACCCCGCGACCCTCGGGCTTATAGGCGACGCCTACGCCGCCCTCGGCGACTCCGCGCAGGCCGGTGAGTACGTCCGCGCGATGGAGGCCGTAACGTTCGCGCAGCCCGGCGGCTTTCACCGGGCGTGGAGCCTCTTCCTGCTGGATCACGGGCTGCGGGTCGCCGACGTGCTCGCCCAGGTGCAGGCGGAGATTCGCACACGGCCCGACATCTATGGATGGGATCTCCTCGCCTGGGCGCTGCACCGCTCAGGTCGGGACCGCGATGCGTTGCCCGCCATGGCGCGCGCGCTGTCGCTCGGAACGCGGGACGCGATACTGTCCACACACATGGCGCTGATCGAGCGCGGCCTGGGGCACCGCGTCGCCGCGCAGCACTACTTCGACCAGGCCCACGACATCGACCGCTACTGCACATGTCCGAGCTTCTAGCGTTCATCCAGCTGGGATTCCGGCACATCGTGAATCCCGAAGCCGCCGATCACATTCTCTTTCTGCTTGCACTCGCCGCGATCTATCGGCCGCGCGACTGGCGCAAGGTGTTGTGGGTCGTGACCGCCTTCACCGTCGGCCATTCGATCACGCTCGCACTGGCAGTGACGAACACCCTCACGCTGCCGACCGACTGGATCGAGTTTCTCATACCGGTGACGATCGTCGCCACAGGCGTCGAGAACCTCGTGGTACAGGACGGCGCGCGATCCTTCCGGGGCGGGCGCTACCGCCCGGTGCTCTCCGGTGTGTTCGGGCTGGTCCACGGCGCCGGGTTCGCCAACTACCTCCGCAGCCTCTTCGTCGCCCGCGTGGCAGTGCCGCTCTTCGGCTTCAATGTAGGGATCGAGCTGGGGCAGGTGCTCGTACTCTCGATGACGGCGGTGGCGTTCGTCGCGATCGACCGTGGCCTCGAGCTGCTCCGTCCACGACGGAGCGCGGGGACGGCGCTGCGGTGGCGCGTCGTGACGATCTCGGTCGTGGTGATTGCGGTCGCGACGCGGTGGGCGGCGCAGCGGGTTCCGTGGTGATCACCGTGCACGCAATGCTCCTCGCAGCGCTGGCGGCGCCTCCCGCGCATCCGTTGCACACGACGCTCACGACGGTGACCTGGCACGGCGACCGCCGCGAGCTCGAGGTCGCGGTGCGCACCTTCACGCAGGACCTGGCGGACGCGGTCACGCGCGCCTCGCGCTCACCCGCCGCCACCGGCGGCGTCTCCGATTCCGCGGCGTGCCGCTATGCGACCGCTGCGCTCTCCGTCCGCGACGCCGCGGGAGCGTCCCTCCGCGTTGCACGCTGCGTCACCGAGCGCGCGGCCGAAGTTACCTGGATCCGGCTGGCGATCCCGGCCGAGCGTCCGGTGGGACTGCGGCTCTGCAACGCGTTTCTCTTCGAGAGATTCGCCGATCAGGTCAACATCGTGCAGGCCGATCTCGCCGGGGCAACCCGCACGATCCTTTTCACCACCGGAGACGGCCCGAAGCCGCTCAGCTGACCGAGCGCTTGACGGCCGGAGGCCGCGCACGTAGTAAGGAATGTCGACCACGTCCCGGAACGCAGGGACGGCGTCTCCGCAGTCCTTCCCTGCCGATCCCGAGCATGGCATGCCCACGCTGGTGCAGCGCGCATTCGGAACTTCCTCGGAGGTGCGTATGATGAATCGGGCTCGATGGTGTGCCGTGGTGGCGGCAGCCGCAGGCTCGGTCGCCCCGCTGGCCGCGCAAGGCTCGGCTAGTGCGCTGTCGCCCCACACCTCGGTCACGAACGACATGCTGGCGCAGGCGCAGCAGTCGGGCGACTGGCTGATGTACGGCGGGAATTATTGGAACAATCGCTACTCGCCGCTGACGACGTTGAACGCCGTGAATGTGAAGAATCTGGTGCCGCGCATGGTCTTCCAGACCGGGACCGAAAAGCTGGGAAGTCTGGAGACTACCGCGTTGATCGTGAACGGGGTCATCTACATCACGAGCCCCGTCGCCCCCAACAACATCGTGAAGGCCTACAGCCTGCGCACCGGCAAGATGCTCTGGACCTACGAGCACAAGACCGATGCCAAGTCGTTCGCCGTCGCCTGCTGCGGGCCGAACAATCGCGGCGTGGCCATCGCCAATGGCCTGGTCTACCTCGGCACGCTCGACGGCATGCTCATTGCGCTCGATCAGCAGACCGGCACCTTGAAATGGACGGCGCAGGTCGGGGACCCCGGGACGGGATATACCGAGACGATGGCGCCGCTCGTCGTCGGCGACAAAGTGGTCATCGGAACCTCGGGTGGGGAGTACGGCATCCGCGGTTTCCTCAAGGCGTTCAACGGTGCGACCGGTGCCCCGGTGTGGACCTGGTACACGATTCCCTCGCCGCCGGAAGGTGGCTGGTGGGGGGCGTGGTCGAAGACGACGCCGGATGGCGCCGATCTGCATCGCGACGTCGCCGCCGAGAAGGCCGACTCGGCGAAGTACGCCGACTCGTGGCAGTACGGCGGCGGCGGCATCTGGATGACACCCGCCTATGATCCCGAGACCCAGACGCTGTATGCGGCGGTCGGCAACCCGTCCCCCGATCTGGATGGCAGCGTTCGTCCCGGCGACAACCGCTGGACCGACGCGGTCGTCGCGATCGACGCCACCACCGGCAAGTTCAAGTGGGGCTACCAGACGGTGCCGCACGACGTCTGGGACCTCGACGCCGTGAGTCCACCCGTCATCGCGCTGGTCGGAGGAAAAAAAGTAGTGGTGCACGCGGGCAAGACGGGGTGGGTGTACGTGCTCGACGCGGCGACCGGCGCGCTGGTGCGCCGCTCCGACCCGTTCGTGCCCCAGGAAAACATGTTCGCATTGCCCACGCCCGCTCCCGGCACACGGATGCTGCCGGGCGCGAATGGCGGGTCGGAGTGGTCGCCCATCGCCGTCAACCCGACCCTCGCCTTCGCCTACGTCGTGGGCTTGCATCAGCCGATGAACTACATCACCAAGCCCGCTCCCTACTCACCGCCCAAGCTCTGGCTCGGCAGCCAGTTCGTCGGCATCGCCGGTGAAGCGCAGTGGGGCAACGTCTCCGCGATCAACCTCGCGACGGGCAAGGTCGCGTGGCAGGTGAAGACGGAGCAGCCGATGATCGGCGGTGCCACGGCCACCGCGGGCGGCCTCGTATTCACCGGCGAGGGCAACGGCTGGTTCAAGGCGTACGACGCGAAGAGCGGCGCCGTGCTGTGGCAGTTCCAGTGCGGCGCGGGCGTGAACGCCGCGCCGTCGGTCTTCTCGGTGGACGGCGAAGAATTCGTCGCCGTCGCCGCGGGTGGCAATTTCCAGCTGCGCTATCCGCTGGGCGACGCGATCTTCATCTTCGGCTTGCCGAAGGCAGGGAAGTAGCCGGGCGTGAAGCGGATCGGCTGTCTCGGGGTGCTGGGAGTCCTGGCGCAGGCGCTCGCCGCCCAGTCAGGCTCCCCACCCCGGATCGACAGCACCTGGCTCGTAACCGATGTCCCCACCAAGACGGTCCAGTTCCAGCTGATCGCGGGGTTCTCCGGACTGAACGGCGCCCTGAATTTCAACGGCTTCGGCGACGGCGGCCTCACCTTCACAGTACCAGCCGGCTGGCACGTGGTGATCCACTTCATCAATCACGACGGGATGCTGGCGCACTCTGCGATCGTGATAACCGACAGTTCCGTCCCGACTCTGGGTGCCACGTCACCGGTGTTCAGTCAGGCGGTGACATTGAAGGTCCAGGAGGGACTCATCGCGACAGAGCGGGACGACATGAAGTTCGTAGCCGACAAGGCCGGCTCGTACCTCATCATTTGCGGCGTGCCGGGGCATGCGGCGGCCGGGATGTGGATCCACTTCAAGGTGGATGGGGGTGTAGAACGCCCGTTGCTAAGGGCGACGCCCGGGAAACCCTGACCTGCCTTCCTGGCAGGTGCGTACGGGCGCTTGATCAGCAGGAATGGCAGGGGTTCCCATCTTGAGAAAAACATTCATACTGGGGCGTTTCCAACCTTCATCCGGAGGGATGAACATGAGGCGAGTTCTCGGGGCGTTGCTCTTCGTGGCGCTCGGGCTTGCGGGATCCGCTCGTGCGCAGGGCCTCACCATGCAGATGTCGAACGGTTGGTCGTTCTCGTTCGCCGGGAACGTCAACGCATTCCTGGCTTACCAGCATCTGGATTCTACCGGCGCTGTCGCCAGCCCGGGTACCGCGGTGGGGACCACCCCAACGGGGACGTCCCGGATCCGTACCGGTCTGTTGCCCGCATTTGCCACGTTCGACGCCAAAGGAAAAGAGGGCAACATCAATCTCGGCGTGCATTTCGGTTTCGCACCCGAGATCCAGTGCGCCGGCGGCGTGCACGACTGCACCGGTGCGCAGATGGACATGCGCCAGGTCTTCCTGACGATCGGCGGGCCGTGGGGGCAGATCCTCGCGGGACGTGAGTTGGGAGTGTTCGGTCGGCAGAACATCCTCAACGACCAGACGCTCTTCGGCATCGGGGCGGCCGGCAACCCGCTGGGCGGCGGTACGACCCTCGGCCGCATCGGCTTCGGCTATGACTATCCGAACTTCGTGTCGCAAGTGACGTATTCGTCGCGCACGGATCGGCCGACGGTCTTCGCGGTGGGGGTGTTTGATCCGTCGTTCAACGGCCCCTACACGTCGCTGCAGATTCCCCGCGTCGAGAGCGAAGTGACCTTCAGCCATCGGCAGCACAAGTTCTGGGTCGGCGGTCTGGTGCAGAGCAACAAGGACCTCGCCGGCAACAGCGCCACGGCGTTCGGATTGTCGGGCGGCGTGCGGCTGGGCTTCAATGAGTTCAGCATCGTCGGCTCCGGCTTCTGGGGCAAGGGAATCGGGACGACGTTCCTGTTCGCGAACGGCACTGGGAACCACACCGCGACCGGCGGCAACGACCTGCGGACGACGTTCGGCTACATCGGCCAGGTTGCGTTCACGCCGCGCGGCAGCAAGATGACCCTTGCGGCGAGCTACGGCGCGAACGTGCTCAAGAACGCGCAGGACGAGCAGGTTGGCGGCGCCGATGTCTTCCACACCGAGAACGGCCTGGTATCAGGTGGGGTC
>Ga0247676_1000085_pt1 | contig 19413 bp, 30 predicted proteins | sample CNK17_metaG_FD_182802 | JGI IMG/M metagenome (GOLD analysis project Ga0247676, IMG submission 182802) | Soil microbial communities from Purdue University Martell Research Forest, Indiana, United States - CNK17 | ecosystem: Environmental > Terrestrial > Soil > Temperate forest > Bulk soil...
CACTTCTTAGTAATTCGGGGCTTCGTCATGACGCGACCGCGATCGCCGATGCAGCTCCGGTCTTTACGTTCATCTGAAGGGTGAACCCCGTTGCCAGTAGTGCATCGCTCGGCGCCGGCCAGATTTTGATCTGGTTCCCGGCGATCGTGTAGACGGTGGGCGCCCCCGTCACTGTTGGGGGTAGCATCGCGAACGTGTTTGCGTCCACAAAATTCAGGATTAAAACGTTCATCGTCGCATCTCCACTATGGCGGCTCGTTTCGTCTCTTCGCGCACCGCGCGCGCCACGCCAGTCAGTGCTGGATGCCCGATGTCTACGCTGATGCACGGCACTTGCCCACCGGGCATGTCGGTCCCTGCGGTCAGGGTGCGCTGGGCGTAAGGGGCCTTCAGCAAGCCTGTCTTTTTGGCTTCAGTGAGGAGATCAGAGAAACCGCCTCCCGTGTTTTTCTCCAACCAAAGTCGGAGCGGCAGGATAGACACAAAGGCGGTATCGGTGTCCACTTCCACTCGTATAGCGACTCGTCGTCTGGGTCTTTCCCCGATAATAGCATACTGACGGCGTCCTTCCGGGGCGCAAGGCATAGTAAGCGTCTCGTCGAGGTGTTCGGCGAAATACTGCGCAAGCACCGGCAACATAGATCGTTCACGATCGCGCTCCTCTTTAGAGATCACCTTCTGCGAGAAGTGCTCGAAAGCCCAATCCATGATCCGGTTCGGGTCGAAGCCGATCAGACCTGCCTTGCTGACGATGAGCGCAGCGATCTCCGTGCACGCCAGCGCGCGAGCCCAGAACCGGTGCTCCTTGTCGAACTGGCACCGCTCCATCACTCGGTCAATCGACCGCAGCAGGTTGTCCTTGACCCAAGGCATGACGCCGGGAAGCATGAGATAGCGAAGGTAAGCGTCGCCAGCCCAGCCAGCGTTGGCGCTGAGCACTTGCGCGAGCTTGATCAGCTCGGACTGCTTCATGCTCCCTGAAGACTCGACCGGCAGTTCGAGGATGCGCATGGCCGGCGCGGTGGATGACTTAGCGGCGAGCATGCTCTCGGTCATCGACTGGTTGCCCGCGGTGAGCAACATGTTGCGCCATTCGATGGGATTGACGATGACTTGGCCCGAATTGTTGGCTCGCTTTTTGTCGCGTCCCGACGTGTAGAGGATCAGGAACTCGGCGACCATCTGCGGGTCTTTGTTCTGGAACTCGTCGTAGATCGCCGGGAGGTTGCACAGGAGCCCCATCTCGCGGCCCTTGCTGACCTTGGTGTCGATCGTGGTCAGCTCCAGCCCGCGCTTGTCCCCAGACCACACAGTGAGCGCGCCCGAGAGCGACGTAGACTTGCCGGCGCCCGAGTGGCGAGTGACGAGCTGTATGACGGCGCCGCCCTCTGTGTTGTCGAGGAACTTGATCAGAGGCGCAGCGAAGCTCGCCAGGACGGTGAAGGACATGCTCTCGCTGCCCTTGCCCATCAAGTTGTCCACGGCCTGTTTCCAGCCGTCTACGGAGCCCCCAGGCGTGGGTCTTAGCCAGCGGCTCCTGCCGCGCAGTTCTTCGCTCAGGGCCGGCGAGGGGCGCTCGCTAGCGGCGTAGAGTCGATCTCCGTAGAGGAAGGTGGAGTCGCCGTCCTTCCATCCGAATTGCTCGTAGGCCATGCCCGTCTTCTCTCGGTGGCGTATAACGTCAGCACTGTCCCGTATATATTTGGCGAAGCGGAGGGGGTCGTGAATGACGACGCCGGAGTCAGACAGTTTTGTAACCATGTTTGAAGAGTGTAGCTCACCGGCTTTCAGCTCCACATCTTTCCACCCATCGTGCGGGTGGTAGTGCTGGACTAGGTAGTAGTGCTGGCCGCTCGTAACTTCACCCGTGTGGATCGATGAGAGCCGAACTGGAAAGGATGAAAGCTTGCTTTGTATCGGTTTGCCAGCAGGGTGCGCCTCGTAGAAATAAAGTTCACCCGCTTTATATCGGTACTCAGAATGGCCCTCCAACGCCATGCCGTCCATAACTGGGTGAACTGGTTCTTGCGCCACGCCTTCAAAAGCACCGTGCGTGGGAGATAGCCCCGCTGGTTGAAAAATAGCGCGTCCTGCCTCGATAGGTGTAGTCGCTGTGTCATAGAACGGGCATCCTTCGCAGAGTTTGTTTAGTCCTTTGAACTTGGCGCACGTAGTCGGACCGCTGAGAGCGCGGACTCGCTCAATGCGCTCGTCGGTTTCGGCAGCAGTGTATTGAGGATGTCCACTTGACCATTCATGTATGACACGTGTTCCTTGATCGCACCAAGCAAGGACTCCGATTCCGGCATACCATTCGGGTTCTGATATATTTCCACGAGTCTCTCTATAATTTCGCAGCTGCGCGCAATTCGCTGTAAGAAGATCGAAGCTGATGGGCTCATAGGTATGGACATTGAGGAGTTTCCTTAAGAGTGCTGATTGAGGTTTGCCGTTTAACCTAACGATAGGATTATGAGTGCGACTAACGCTGCGAACAGTCGCCAAGCTGGCGAAGGCTGAGAGCGGGTACGGGCCGGTGAGGGGACCGCCAATAACGGGGACAGGATCGGACTTGCGGTTGGTCGTGCCAGGAGTGCGGAGGATGGAGGAGGGGTCAGCCGTTCTAGCCGGATCACATTTGAATCCGTGGGCGTCACAAGCCAGCTTGAGCCCGTCTGCGTAGGGTTGCCACTCTTCACGGGTCAGCGCCTCATCCAGGGGCCAGTAAGCATGAAACCCATGACCAGAAGCAACAACAGTGGGTATAGGTAAGCCGGAAGCTCCGGTGAAGCGGGCAAGGTGAACGAGGGCGTCGGCAGTGTCACCAAAGTCTTTCCCGTCAACGTCCAACCAAAAGCTTCGGAGCAGTTGGACGGAAGACTGCAATCGATTTCGATCACTGAAGCTTGCGCAGGCGTGGTAGACGGCTCCATGACTACCCTCCAGCTTCGCGTCCCAGAACCTAATTCGCTGCTCTAGTTTCTTTAGGTCGTCGGTGAACTCTTGCCGCTTTAACTTTGTCGCCGGGTCGAGCGCTACGAGGCAATACAGACCTTCGCTTGGCAGGATCGCTGCCAGGAACTCCCCCATTGTCGGCATTTAAGAACGCCTTCTCAATGTATGCCCTTCGACCATGTTTCAGCACTTCATAAGGGACGGGGAACTCGCTCGACCGTTCGAGCATTTCGAGGCGACGCACACATTCGGTGAACACAAGGGTTTTAGTGATAGGCCAGTGCGCGTTCGACCCTTCTCCGCGGGCGCTATTCACCCAGGATCGCATGGTATGGAACGGCCTCGCAAACCAAATCGCGAGGTCGTTAGTGGTTAGGTCGTGCTTGCCCGCTACTGCTAGTAGGCGGGCGCAAAATTCTCGCGCGTCCATTTACTTCCCGATGCGTAGCCCGAAAGCCTTGTCAAGCATGGCAGCGTGGAGGTCGTCGGGGATGGGGGCGGGCTTCTCCACCATGCCGAACTGAGCCTTTGACTCCGGTTGGATGAAGCCACCATTTGGCGGCGGGGGGTTGCGTTCGTCCACCTTCGGATACATGCGCGCGAACGGATCGGCGGGCTGCGGTTCTGGTGCGAACGCTTGCGCCGGAATTGCGTTTCCAGTTGGCGACAAACCAGAAGTCAGTTGGTCCTGATCTGTCTTGCGCGGCACACCTTTGTCGGAGCGCGGCTTGCGCGCCGGCTTGCTTTCGTTGTGGGCGAGGGCCTGCTCGGCGGTCATGGGCTTCGCTGCTTCGCGCGCTGCTTGATCCGCAGCCGCGTGCGCAAAGCGCGGGTCGGTGAACTGCTCGGGGATCACGTCTATATTGTCAAACGTCGATGCGGGGATCGCTCGGTCGATATGCACCGATGACACAGGCTCCGTGATCTTGAACTGCGCAGGGCGTGGCGCCGCCTCCCACTGCTGGCCTAGCTGTGCGGCCTTGTCGAGTGCGGGCGCGGCCTTCGCAGGCGTTGGCGCTCCAAGGCTAAGCTGGTGCGGCCTGTCGTGCTCGTTCACCACATCGTCGGTGGCGGGGTTATCCACGATCGCCTTGATCCCCGACTTCAAGCCGTCAGGCACATGGCCGGCGCACTCGAACTTGAGAACGCGGTTCTCCATGGTCAGCGTCGTGATGACTTCCTCGGGCTCCGCATGGACCTCGCCACCAAGGTACGCCATGTACTTCTTGAACGGCTTGAGCGACGCAGGCGGGATGTCGAGCAGGAACACGCTGTTCCCGGCGCCTGACACCATGACTGCTGTCTTCTTGCGGTCGCTGCACACTGGAGGAATTGCCGTCGACCCCGTTCCCTTCCACTGATTGTGAGGGCACATGCCGCACGTCGGCGACTGAGGCGTAGACACCTGATCCGAAGGCGCAGTCCCGTTGTCTGACCAGCATGTCGGACGGTTGTGGTTCTCGGCGTCGTACTCGTCTTCGCTATAGAGGCGCTTGGAGACGTGCGAGTTGCCACCGACGAAAATGACCTGAATAACCAAGCCTGGAGCAACGGTCGGATGCTGCGCACCATTGTCCGTGTAGAGCGTGAAGCGCCCATCGTTGAGACTGATGCGTGCAGGCTGCGGGGCGGATAGCCCGCCAACTAATTTTTGACCGAGAGACGGCATTTTTCTTAAGCCTTTCTAATGTTGCAGACGACCGAGACTTCAACCTTGACGCCGGGAGGGTTGACCCCCTTCGCGTCGCGGTATTCCTTGACGTGCTCCTTGGCGACGTGATTGGTCCAGAACCCCCAATCGCCAGTGATCACCGTGTATTTCATGAGCGCTTCGCGGTCTTCCATCGACACGCGCAGCTGCGTAGACTGGAACGCCGTGCCGGCGTTCGTCTTGATGTTCTTCTCGCCGCGGTTCTCCATCGTCTTGAGCAGCCAATTCTCGCAGGCTTCGAGCCCCTCTTCGTAGGGGAGCAGCTCCTCGGTATGGCGCTTCTTCATCGCGGCGATCTCGTCGCGCAGCGCGATCCCCTGTCGGATCACGTCTTCGGTAGTTGGGGTCTGCGCGTTCATTGTCGCGGCTCCGGGAACAGCGCATGAAAACGAGAAAAACGCACGTCGCCCGTTACGTGATCTTTGTACATTTTGTACACGTCACCGTTGCGAGTGAAGATATATAGCTCGCTTTCGAACTGACAGGCCGCGACGATCTCATTCATGCTCCATCCCTCGCGAACTTTAAGATCAAGCCCTGCATCGCTTGCTGATTGTCCAGCCGATCGAATATCTCTTCCTCGATCTTGGTCGCTACGATCTGCACAATCGTTGTTGGAACTCGCTGACCAGGACGGTCGATCCGCTTGTTAAGTTGATCGTAGAGTTCGGATCGATCAGTTGGGGCGTACCAGATGACGACGGAAGCGGTGACAAGATCGTTAATTCCGTGAGCCACCGTTGCGGGGTCCACAAGGAGCACGCGGAGTGGGTCACGTGGATCACCGAATCGTCGGAAAATGTTATCGCGATCTTTCGCACTGACGGTTCCATTGACGATCTCCCGTTCGTACTCATTGAGTTCCTTGTATAACAGGTTTAACGCATTTGTCAAGGGCGCAGCGATCAGCACCTTCTGCGTGCAGCCCTCAATGATCTCCTTAACGAGTTCGATCCGCGGCGCTGGATTTAAATCGTGGCTCTGATGCGTAGTATCGTAGACCGCACCCGCCACACACTGGATAAGTTTCACTCGTAACGACGCCTCGTTCACAGCGTGGACAAGCGCTCCAGACTGCATAGAGAGCACCGCCTCGGTTTTTAGGGTCTTGAGCGCTGCGCTTTGCTCGCTTGATAACTGGCATTGGCGCACCTGTTTCGTACACGGGGGAAGATCGACGCAATCCTCGATCGCGTAGCGGATCGCAGGCGAGAGCATTTTCGACGCCTCGGCGGCGCTACCGGCGCGCGGCACCCACTTGAACTGCGAGAGCTGGAGCAGCACGCGCTGCTTATAATTCAGGTACGATTCGCCGAAAGCATTGTTAACCAGCTTTGCCAGTCCATAAGCGTCTTCTGGTCCATGGCTCGTCGGCGTGCCGGTCATCAGCCAGAGATATTCTAGTCCTGCCAGCAGAACTCTAGCAGCTCTATGCCTCCGGGTAGTGTGGTGACGGTACGCAGACGCTTCGTCAACAATGCCAAGGCGAATATCTGTTCTCGATTTGATGTCTGCGGCCAGCCCCGTGAGTGGCGATCGTCGGTCAGCTGGCATGCCAACTCCGAGTCCGTCGGGGTTGATGATGTAGAAGTCAACGTCGAGTTCGAGCTGCTTGCGTCTTCTATCTGCTGAGCCGTGAAGTACGGCGCATTTTCTTCGTCCAAGAAAGTGTCGAAGGATTGTTTTTTGCCAGACGCTCTCCAGCGTTGAAAGAGGGCTAACAATAATTGATCGTAGTCGCTTCCCATTTCGCTTCTCCATCTCCATGAGATAGTCAGCCGCCCACAGCGCGCTGAGCGTCTTCATCGTGCCCATGTCGTTCAGACAGAAGCACCGCTTGTGAATGACTAGGAAGTTGGCGGTGGTTCTTTGGTGAGGTAATGGGCGATCAGGGCTGCGGATGGGCCAATCATAAGAATCAATCTCCATTGGTCGGGGAACCACACAGCCAAGACGACGCAAAGATTGAATATTACTAAGGCTAGCCGGTATGCCGACGTGCGATCCATTGATCGGTCGCGCTCCTTCGGTCGCGGTTACGATCGCGAGCGGTTGCTCGGTCTTGTAAAGAATGATGTTATGCTCAGCGCTGTAGAGCATTTCGAATCATTGCTTTGACAGTGGGAAGCGCCGGGTCGTTCTCGAGGCACTGCCCGCCGCCCGCCGAGGCGACATCGCGCAGCACTTGCCCCTGCCGATCAGTTGGTGTGCCCACATTGCTGCGCTTCGTCTCGACGGCGAAGAACATACCTCTAAAACAAAAGAAACAGTCGATCGAGGTAGAGCCATATCCTAACGACACCGGCCAGTGCTGAAAAGCGCCGATTGCCTTAAGATATTCCCTGAGCGACTTTTTCACGTCTTTTTCTCGCGCCGTGAGTTTCATGGCTTTTTGCCCGCCTTCTCTTTTTTCTTTTCACTCATCATGATCGCGATCGCTTGCTTGCGATTCTCCACCTTCGGGCCTTTCTTGGACCCGCTGTGGAGCTTGCCGGTCTTCCACTTGTGCATCACTTCCTTGCTTGGCATTGTTTTCTCCTAAGTATTTCGTGGGTATGCGCTTACATATGTCGCAATATTGAAATCGCGGCCATTCATGCGGCTTCGTGAGTTCGTAGCAGTGACGATGCCAGCTCATGAGTACGTCTTCCCGATCTTGCAGTCCGCGTCGAGCGGCAGTCCTGGCGCCCAATCGGGCACTTGGCGCATGATTTCGATGATTTTGTCTTTGTGGTCTTGGAGCACCGCGTGATATTTTATTCTTGGGTCGATTATGTCCGGTATCTCTCGACAAGGCACCAGCAACCACACGTCATCGTGCGACATGCCGACGATCGGGTAGCCTGCATCCTCGAACCGGCGCATGGCTTCAGCGGTGACGATGCGGCTCAGCCATTGCACCACGTTCTCAACTAGCTTCGCGCCATACATCTTGGACCAGCCTCGGCGTCCGTGCAGCCGCCACTCGCCTTCCTCCCACTTGAGGGACGAGTAGTCGAGCCACGACCCATTCGGGTGATAGAGCTTGCCGTTCTCGCCGTGAAGCAGAGCCCACTCGAACGAAAGCCCGCGAGCGAGTGCATCGAGCACCCATTTAGCCTGGTCCCACAGGTACACGACTTTTGGGTGCGTCTCGCGGTAGGCGTCCACAGCTCGCTTGCCGTCCAGCGCGACGCCTTGGCTCTTGGCGCGCGCCTGGAGCTTGTCTCCGCCCATGCCGAAGCCACACGCGAGTTCGATTGTCTTGCCGTCCTGGCGTTCAGGGTCGCCCTTGGCGATTGGGCGCCCGTGGTATCGGCTTGCCATTGGCAGGTATGGGTCTTCGCCGCGACGGAACCGCTCGATTACATCCTCTTGGCCGGCGAGCCAGTTCAGTATTCTGCATTCTCCCTGCGATTGGTCAGGAGCGGCGATAAGATATCCTTCAGGCGCTCGTATTCCTCGACGGAGGTCTGAACTTCGATTGAGATTTTGAAAGTTAGCGGAGTCGCCACCGGACCAGCGTCGTGTATGCGCTCCGCAGTAGTTGAGATAAACAGCGAGGTTGCCTCTTGAAGCCATATCATGGAGCCGCCCCGCGCGCGTCTCAGCAATTGTGGATCGAACTTCCAGTCTTGCATTAGCAAGGGAGGCGACACGCTCATCCTCACACTCACATAATCGTCGCATAAACTCATCTGTCTTGGCGATGGCGGGGATTGGCCCCGCGCTGCCTTCCTTGTACTCAATTTCAACTCCTTCAGCTTCGAGCAGCGCCGTGAACTTCGCAGCAGACTGGAGATCGCTCTCGCCAACGCCCAGCGCGTACATGCGTTCATTCTTGGACTGGAACTCGCGGTCGCGGATGTCGGCGAAGAGATTTATATCACCCACGAGGCGCGGCTCAGTGAACATTCTGACGGTCGTGTCAATGGCGCGATACTCGGACACGGGGAACTCGCGGGCCATAGCCACGAACAAATCATAAGTAGTGTCGCAGTCACGAGCGCAACCACGGCCAAGGCGCTCAAGAGTTCCCATATCCAAGTCGGCGAGGCGTCGCCCTTTGAAGTCGTCATAGTCGATCGTCTTCTCGCGCAACCCGTATTTGACTGCGAGGCTTGCGAGTGAGAGGGAGTCTCGTTGCCCATGAAGATACCTCGCCATTGAGAGCGTGCAGAGCCAGCGCTTAGGCTTGATGCCGAAGTGGTGCGAGAGGATTAGCCCATCGAACTGCGCGTGGTGGCAGAGAAGCGCTACATTTGCTTTGAAGGCGGGCCAAATATCATTTAGCCAGCGCTTGAATTGCTCGGGACTTAGACAGATCGCGGGCGTATTATCTGCCTTGATCCCAACCAGCAGCGCCTCGAAGCGTGGATCGCGAATATAGCTCTCCGTCGTCATCTTCTTGAGCGTATAGTCGGAGTCGTAATATGTCTCGAAGTCGAGCGTGATGATCATTGTTTAAGAGCTTCTCTCAGCTTTTGAGCTATTTCATCGTACTCTTCCTGAGTAAGCTCGCAGCCAAGCCAATCTTCCCAATCTGCTACCGCTTCCCGTAGTCGCGCAATCTCGGCGTCCTTAGCGGCTATCTCGGCGCAATGTCTTTGAGCAATCTTGATGTCGATAGCCATGCCCTCGACAATCTGTTTCAGCGTACTCACAGCCAATCCGCCTCCGCGACCTTGCGTGTAGCGTTGCTGCGCCGCTTACGCCCGATCAGCTTGTAAGCGCGCTCCAACTCTTCCTGAGTGGCGACAACCTCGACCGTGCGATAGTTTTCGCCGCACGCGTAACAGCGGTAAGTGCGATGCGTGATCCCGTCGACAACACGATTGTTGATGGTGATCCGGCCCGACTTGTGCGCGCAGGTGTGAGCGATCATTGGATATCGTTCCAAGTGATCTCGCCGCGCAAGCACTCCCAAGCCAGTTCGATCCGGTTGCGCCACTTGCGATACCAAGGGTAGTGCGGCTTGGGTCGTGGCTCGCCGCTGATCGTGTAATAGAGATCGCGCTCCATCTGTTCTCGCGCCAGCTTGAACAGCGGATGCTCTATCGTCATCTTGCTCACGTTGGTGAGCGTGATTTTATCGCCCCATTGCTGGGCTTGCGGGTTGTCGGTCATAAGTTTCCTTCCTTGAGAGAACACAGCCCCGCCCTTCACTATGTGGTTTGCTCGGCGGCTAGCGACAGACTGTGTTCACTGAAAGAAAGGGTTGTCTTGCCAACCAGTTGCAGAGATAAGAAACTTTCTTGCGCGTAGCGAGAGGATACCCACTTGGCGCATATGCGCGCCAGTATCCGCGCGAGTGTCTGATCTTGATCTTTCCTGCCTCAACCGCCCACTGCCTATGTTCGAAGTTGTAATATCTTATCTTGTGCATATGAGTTCCTGAAAAGGCAGTCAGGGACCGGCTAGAAGGCACGGGGATGACCGGTCCCTGACGCCGCGCGAAGGTGGGAGGGCCTCGCGCGATACGATTACCATAACAGGTTTAACGCGTTTGTCAATCGAGAATTTTAGTCTCGATCGAGCATTTCTTTTCCGTGGCGATGTCGCTTGCGTGCTGTAGCTCTGTCGCGCACAGCTCGTCGCCTTTGCTCTTGCATACGAGCAAGAGCGACTCGTCGGCTTGGCACTTCACCGTGATCAGCCATGTGGCCAGAGCTACAGCGACCATCATGCGAGTGAACGCGCTGTGCGCGCCCTCCGGAGCCCCATGAGGCCCACCATAGCGAAGCCAGTGCCCAGCATCAGCCACGTTGAAGTCTCGGGCACAGCGACGACGGGAGGCGTCACTGGTGGGATAATGACCGGTGGCGTGTAGGGCGGCGGAACGTATGGGGGAGGCTCGACCGCTGGCGGGTTCACGATGTCGATAGGCGGCGGCTCCTCGACCGGTGGCGCATTCAGAATGAAGTACCAAAGATGGCTCGTACAGTCGTATAGCTCGATATTCTCGCGCCAGTCGGGCCATCTAAAGAAGTCCGTCTCCATCAAAAATCCCGTCTCAAGCGCCAGTGCGGGCGCTGACCACGCGATCAGCACGCCGCTCAATAAAAGCTTTCTCATTTCAAGGCTCCTCAGTATGGCTACCTGCCATAGACGCGCGTCGCACTCGCGCGTTTCGCCTATTCTTGCGTGTAACCGTCGAACCACGCTCCGCGCTGTTCAGTGCGCCGCCTGTTCACGGCCTTTCGACACGTACTGCTAGAAGTCTCCGGGTCTTGGCAATGCGCTTGCGCTTCTTCAAGAGTCAAACCCGTGCGCACCGTGCGTCGCCCGCCGCGAAAATAGCCGCGGACAATTTTATAACGCTCTGTCATTTCATCATCCTCCGTATTCGCGCGCGCAGACCACAATCATCATGAGCGCCACAATAGCCAAAGCTGTTAGGGGGATAAAGATCATTGTTCACGCTCCATCGCGTCCATTTGGTTTTCTAGGGCTTCTTTCTCGTCGCGCAATGTCTCATTGTCGCGCTTTGCGTCGGCGAGTTGCTCTTCGAGTTCAGCGACTAGTTCGTTGAGAGATTTATCGCTGTCTGGATCATACGCCTCCAACGCTTGCTCCAGATAGTCTCGCCGGGTGGGCCAGACACTCGGATGGATGGTGGCGACGGGCAAGCCGTCAAGCTCGATCGTGTCGCCTATGATGCGGAAGATCATCGACGCACCATGAAGCAACCGGAGAAGTCCCGTTCATCATACGGAATTGAAGCGTGTTCCGTCCACACGGGTGAGCAACGACATTTTGCGGTGGTTCCATGCGGCTCGACATAATTCAAGCGCTTACACTCGACACAGCGACCGAGTACCCATTGGTCGCGTTTGCGGTATATCGCTTTAGGCATCGGTTTTCTCCTTCACTGGGTTTTTGGCGTTCCACACTTTGTAATAATTCAAGAGCACTTGCTCGAAGCGCTCCGAGAAGTCTTTCGGCAGCTGCCCATTCTCCCAATGGGAGATTGAGCGTTGCGACGCGTCGAACAGCTCCGCCACGTCGGACTGGCTAAGGCGCTCACGCGCCCGCCAGATGCGGAGTTCCTCCGCTGTGTAGGGGTCAGCGCGTTGGGTCATCGCACGCCCAACAATCGACGCAACCGCGCATAGCTAGAAGGCGTCACGCCACGCGGTGGATGCAGCGAATACGAGACATGTTCGTTAGTGGAGTAGTTCTCCACTTGCCCCTCTTGGTCGAACCAACGTCCACTGTCCCACTGCGGTTGGCAATGGCGCAGCGCCGTGCGTAGGTCCATCGCGTAGTCGTCGGCATTGTCCACCCGCTCGATAGGGTCGCGCATACCGTTACCATGCACGAAACCATTCTCAGCGGTATCGCCGTTTTCAGCGCTTTCCGGCGTCACGATGTCGTAAGTGACGTGGAACGGGACATTGCGCTTGTGGTAGTGGTCCTTCCACTTGTTATCGGTCATGATTGCCATTTGAGTAGCTCCTTATCGGCTAGTTCAGCCGCTCATAGCCGCCACTCGGACGGCTATGGACTGCGGGACTAGGAATGATATGCCTTCATGCAGGACACTGAGCAGAAGCGGCCCGGTATGTTGCTAACGCGCCCACCGTCCGACTCGATACGGTATTCGTAAAGGCGACGATTGCGCGATGTGTTGCCACACCATTTGCAGGTTTCGCCACGCGCCTTGTACGTGTCTTTATGAACCTCAGTCCTGGCGAAACAATCGCGAGAGACGTACGTCATTGGTCCTGCTCCTCTTCTGCCGGCCACTCGTATGTGTCAGTCTTCTCGCTGTACTCCATGCCTTCAGGGATCAGCCACAACGCGCCATCTTGATGGAGGCGGTATTTGACGCCATCCTCGTCGGTAACGATTGCGTTTTGCTCCACGTCGTTCCACGTGTCCCAATACCACTCATGATCTGGACCGTCTTCTAAAACAGCCCACTCTTCCGCTGAAACGCCGCTAACGCTCTTGGCGCGATCTATGAATGAGTTGGCGAAATCTCGCGGAATGTAAATGCCGCGATGGTCATCCAACCACAACATCATGTCTGGCTTAGTCATCTGGTTTGCTCCTTTGAGTTTGGCTAGGTTAGCGATTTGCGCCATTTAGATTTTGCAAGTGAGTGAGAATTGAGATAACGCGGAAAAATTTGCGGTCCGCGCGCCTCGCATTGCCAAAATTATATGTCTCCATAATTATGCGACCAGTTTCGCGGTCAATTATTACCCAGCTCGCAGTCTTCATTCGTAGGCGCATCGGCTTATCTCCTCTGACAATGGCTAAATTAGCAGGTCGATAATCGGTTGTCAAGCGCTATTTTCAAAAACTTTATTTAATTTTGTGGCTCTTTCGTGGCGATGCAACCGGCGATGTATACAATCTAGTGGACCATTACAGAGCCACTAGGTTATATAGGACTAATTCCTCAATGATTTCAATGCAAAGTATTATGGAACCCTAGGTTCTTCGTTAGGTTGATCTGTTAATAAAATCAATGTGTTAGGTACCCACTTTAAATATGAATGTTCTCGTTTGGCCCTTTTTGAGCCGACAAGCACCTATATATACGTATGGAACTATTATTTAATTATCGCTATTAATTGTTACCGATAAATAATTCACTGACATGGTTTTCCATGTCAGAAAGACCCCTATATATATACTATTTTTAAGATTTTATCTTTAGGTTCGGTAAGTCTTTAGGTTTTTTCTTTGCAATCAATGGCTTAAAGGGGCAGAAAAACCAAAAGGCTAAGATAGCCACATCCTCGGAGACCCCTGGTTTTCCCGCACGGAAGAACCTAAAGGAAAACGCCTGAACCTAAAGGACCGGCTAGTACAGCCGGCTACACCAGAAGTTCTAACACAATGTCGCCACACAATAGCACGTCGCCGACACAAACATTATTTAATTCAGTGAGATAGCGCGGTCGAGGCTAGCATAGCCGGCTATCTCAGACATTCCAGGAAATAAATAGCGGTTTCCGGCCAATAACTCGGTGGGGGGCCAGGGATTTCCCTGCGCGATTTTTATTTTAAGGGGTAATCCGCAAACCGCAACAATATATCGCTTTCAAATTTAGCGGCGATAATTATTTCCGTTTAGATTTTCTATCTTAGCATATCGATATTTAAAAAATAGCGCCGCCGGATAATTCCAAACCTATTTTCTAAAATAGACATAACATTCCCCTTGACACGTGTAACGCGTTGGTCCAACATCACCCCGCCGGCAATCCTGCCGGTGGTAGGTTGATCCGATACTTGGAACTTTCCTTCCTCCTACGTTGACACCACTCGATGACTTGACCGTGGCTCTCCGCAGGGTCACGGTCCCTTCTCATGGCTACCGATCAAGAAATCCTAATCCAGAAGCTGGTCAGTTCTCCTCTGACCGCGCACGGGCTGTTCTTCGGCGATCGCCACTCGGTGGCGTCCCCAAAGTTTCACGCGAGCATCATCAATGACTGGCACAGTCAACGTCCAAAAGTACTTACTCTGGCATTTCGTGGAGCTGCTAAAAGCACTCTCGCGGAAGAGGCAATTACAGTTATCGCGGCCCTCGGACAGACTCGCAATTGCGTCATACTTGGTGAATCCGAAACACGCGCCGCCGAACGCCTACGTAGCATTAAAAACAACTTCGAAGCGAACGAATACATCGAAACAGCGCTCGGAGTTCGACCAGGAGACATCTGGACCGACACGCGCTGCACGCTGACCAACGGCACGATACTCCAGGCGTATGGTCGCTATCAGTCTCTCCGCGGAGTTAAGCACCTTGATCAACGACCCGATCTTATATTTATGGACGATCTCGAAGATAAGGAGTCCGTATCTACTCCGGAGGCCAGACATAAGACACGACAATGGTACACGAGTACGGTTGTCCCTGCCCTCGCAGTCAATGGTCGTATGCGCATGGCGGCTACGCCACTTCATCCTGAAGCCCTCGCGGTCACACTTGGCAAGACGAGCCAGTGGACGCAAAGATTATTCCCGATAATTTATAAAGACGGCAGTGGTGAATGGGCTGCGACTTGGCCCTCCATGTATTCGGTCGAGTGGGCGTTAGCCAAACAGGCCGAGATGGAGGAAGTCGGCCAAGGCGAAGACTTCGTACAGGAGTACCTATGCCAAGCGACCGACCCAGCGAGCCAAGTGTTCACGGCAGACATGTTTCGTATTGTGCCGAGAACTCGAAGCTATCACGCCGTATACGCTGTTTACGATCCCGCCCGAACGACAAACAAGCAATCTGCGACTACGGGAAAGGCTGTTGCGTCGTGGGTTGGGCAGAAGCTTGTGATCTGGCAATCTTCGGCCCGAAAGATGATGCCCGATGAAATCGTCAAAGACATCTTCGAGACGGACGAGCAATATAGTCCCGTTGCGATCGGGTTCGAGGAAAACGGGCTCAACGAATGGGCGTTACAGCCAATCAGAGCCGAACAACTCCGACGTGGATACACTGTGCCTCTTCGGCCACTCTCTGCGCCTAAAGGGAAACTGGACTTTATTCGGGGACTCCAACCCTACTTCAAAGCTGGAGAAGTTGAGTTCGCAAGTGATATGCCCGACTTGCGGGCTCAGCTTCTCGGTTTCCCGACAGGACTGATCGACGCGCCGAACGCGCTTGCCTACATGCTCAAGATGAAAGCAGGAGTGCCGATCTATGAAAACTTCCGAGAAGAAATCATTGACGATGGAGCAAGAACGCTTGGTCGAGTTCCTACATACCTGTGTCTCAACACCGACGGAAGAGTTACTACGGGTGTACTTCTCCAGGTTATACGCGGGCGACTCACGATCCTCGCCGACTGGCTTCACGAAGGAGACGCCGGCCAGGCCTTGCCAGACATCATCCAGTCTGCCAGACTAGAGCTGCCGGGAGCACCGCAAACCCCCGACAAGCTTGGGACGCAGGGTGTTGCTCCTCTCGCTCTGCGTCCCATCTGCCCGAGAGAACATTTCGATGAGTACTCGACTTTGGCTCTCCGCGCTGTGGCGAAGCGATCGAAGCTTATTGTATCCCGAGGTGGAGATGTCAGCCTTGGTCGAGAGGAACTTCGCGGCCTCCTTCGACGCTTTGTTCACGACACCCCCGCTATCGCCGTCCACCCCCGCGCCCGATGGACGCTGCGCGCGCTGGCTGGCGGGTACTCCAGGCAGCTCGACAGCCCCGATCCAACCCCCGGAGCCTACCAAGTCCTGATGGCGGGGCTGGAGAGCTTCGCGGCGCTTCTGCGCGGCGGGCTGGACGCCGTTGACACCCAACCGGTTTATGCTTACACCGAGGATGGCCGCAAATATATTTCCGCTTTGGCGAGGTCGTAATGACACTCAATTCAGCTGGGCAGAGCTTCATCAACACGGCTCGCGTGTTTCCGATCAGCTTCCCACGGGTGTCTGAACCCAGCCGCCAATATTCAAACCTGACGACGGCGCAGTGCGCCGCCAACGGCGCGCTCACCGCAGTCTCGGTCACGAGCGCGATCACTCCCGTTGAAGCCGCTAAGGTGCGCACGAACGGGATCACGATCATCGTCCCGATCGATCAGCCGCAGGTGACGTTCGGCGCCAACAACACCGGCGCCAATGCGATCCAGGCGATCGCGCCTAGCTTAGCCGGTGGCTTGACCCCGACCTTCGCCCCAAGCAGCGGCGGCTTCGCCCTTCCTCCGGGTACCGGCGTCGTTGTCGATCCGTTCAACGATGCGATGTATGCGGTCACACCCACCGGGGTGACGGCGACGATCTACTTCATAGACCCGTAAGGAGCGCGCTATGGTGGATGGGTATATCGAACCGCTGCGACAGGAGATCGCGCAGCTTGCCGACCGGGTGTCGCAACTGGAGAACCTGAGCAAGCCCGAGGATCGCGCCGCCGCCGCGGCTAAAGTAGCCGAAGCAAAGGCGGAGCATCTGAAGAAGAACCCCGGACAGACGCTCCACGCGCGCCGCATGCCGATCACTCCTGGCCTGCCGATCGCGCCTGCCCTACCCGAAGACGAAGAACCCATGGCGCCCATGACGATCACCGAGGGCAAGCCCGCGTTCGTCTCGCCCGCCGATCAGATCAAGGCCAAGCGGGCCGAGATCGCGGCGCTTGAGTCCAACATGGACCTGACGCCCGCGGCGCGTGCGGTGCAGATCGGGCGACTGAATCGCGAGATCAACGATCTCCAGAGCCCGCCGCCGCCCAAACCCGTCATTCCTCCGCCCCCGCCCCCCGCCGCGTAAGGTTCGATCATGAGACGGCTGCTCGCCCTTGGCTTGATCTGTTGGGCGAGTGGAGCCCTCTCGCAAAGCTTCCCGGCCAAGGTCGTACTGACTTCGCAAGTGGTTTGTGGCGCGACCGCGACTCAGATCGACGGCATCCGTAATCGCCATGCGATCACCGTCAAAGTGCCTCTGCTCGGAGCGACGACTTACATCGGGCCGGCTGGCGTCACCGCGTCTACCGGGCTTGGGATCGACGCAGGCGCCGCGATGACGCTTGAACCGTTTTCGGGCGCGCTGTTTTGTGTGAGCAGTTCGCAGACCGTCCAAGTCCTTCAAACGCTGCCATGAAGCGGATCATCCTTATACTTCTCGCGCTTGTCGCCGCTACGGCTGCTCTGGCCGACCATTACACGCCCGCGCCCGGAGGCGGGTCTGGTCCGCCGCCAACTGGCGATGCTTTGCTCATGGTGAATGGGTCGGATAATGTTCTGAACACAGGCGGATCGAACATATGTCTCGCAGCTACCGTTACCTGCTAGCTCTGCTCGCGCTCGTCGCGTCGGCCAGCGCTTCGCTTGCCGCCTCCTCGAATGTGAATAGCATGACCGCATCCGGCGCGGTGGTCGGGACGCAGCTGTTCTATTGCCCGATCGGCGCTTCGACCGACCTGAAATGCACCGCGACGCAGCTCGCTGCGTTCAATTATTCTCTCATGACTGGCGACTGCACTGCGACCGGCGGCGGCGGAATGACCTGCACCGCGACCAGCGGCGTGGCGTTCGGCGCACTGGCGACGGTCGTACCAGGAACAGGTGTCGCGACGGCGCTTGCGATCAATGTCGGCTCGGCTGGCGCGCTCGTCACCTTCAACGGGGCAGGTGGCACGCCCTCCAGCTTGACCCTGACCAACGCCACAGGCTTGCCGCGCACCAGCATCACCGGGCTCGGGACCGGCGTCGCGACCGCGCTCGGAGTGAATATCGGCTCGGCAGGCGCTCCGGTGCTCTTCAATGGCGCGGGCGGCACGCCGTCGAGCCTTACGCTGACGAGCGCGACCGGACTGCCGCTCAGCACTGGCGTGACGGGCAATTTGCCGGTTGGCAACCTGAACTCGGGCACTGGAGCCTCGAGTTCGACCTTCTGGCGCGGCGACGGAACGTGGGCGTCGCTAGCCGCCGCGGGCGTCGCTAGCCTATCGACCACATGCCCGACGAGCGGCCCCTCGACCGGCGCGGTGACGCTGACGAACACGATCCAGGATATTCCAAAAACAGCTTCTTATACGAGCTTGGCGGCGGACTGCGGCGGTGCGATCACGTTCGCGATCTCTTCTCCAGCGACATTTTCGCTGCTTGCGCCGGCAACTGCGGGCGCAGGCTTTGGCTATGCCAGCGTTAACAACGATCCGACGAGCACAGCGAACCTGACGATCACGCCTGCGTCGGGGACGATCGGCGGGGCGACTTCCCTGATCCTGCCGCCCGGTTCGTCTATCGCGACTTGGGTCGATTCGAGCGCCACATTCTACCGGGTGACGAACGGCGTCGGGCCTGATTACGTCGTATTTACGTCGTCGGCGACCTGGACCCCGAACCCTTCGGCTGTGCGCTTTCAGTACGCCTGCTTGGGCGGCGGCGGGGGCGGCGGCGCGGGCGGCGCAGTGACCGGTACGACGATCGTCTTCGGTGGTGGGTCGGGCGGCGGCGGCGCGTCCAAAATGGGGTTCATCTCGCAACCGGAGCTTCACTCGCTCTACGCGACAACGGTGCCCGTCTCGATCGTCGCGGGCGGCGCGGGGGGTACGGGCGTCTCTGCGGGCAATGGGCTTAGCGGTTCAACGGGAGGAACTGCTACGCTAGGCAACGGCAGCAACGTGCTCTGTCAGGGACAAGGCGGAGGCGGCGGAGGCGGCGGCGGTCCGACAGGTTCGGCGGGCGGCGGCGGCGCCGGCCTGCAAGCTAACGGCACGACTGCCACTGCCAACACGACATCGGGTGGCAACGCGGGAATTGGTGGCGGCGCGGCGGGTGTGGCCTCCGCGATTCCTGGCATCTCTTCCTGGTGCGCCGGTCCGGGAGGAGTCGGCGGCACGACGACGACAACGGTTGGCCGATCTCCGGCGCCCGTGGGGCTGTGCACATCGACGGGCGGTTCAGGCGGTGGCGTGGCCGCGAGCGGCGCGGCGCTAGTCGGCATCGTTGGCTTGCCGCCTTACGGCGGCTCTTCGAGCAACACGATCTACTCGGGCGGCACGGCAGGCGCGGTCGCTGGCAATGGTGGCGCCGGTGGGACCGGCCAGTGGGCCGATGGGACATTCCTCATAAACGGTTCCGGTATAATCGGCGGCGGCTCGGGCGGCTCGGGCGGGAGCTGTCTTGGGACCGGGTCCGGTTGCACCCCCGGCAATGGCGGGGCCAGCGGGTTCGGCGCAGGCGGTCCGGGGGGCGGCGCCTGTCAAGACCCCTCTACGGGCTGCACAGGCGGAACGGGGGGCGCGGGCGGAGCGCCGGTCATTCAGATTATCGAGTTCAATAGATGAAGGGTTTGCTGCTAGGTTT
>Ga0247676_1000086_pt1 | contig 17703 bp, 28 predicted proteins | sample CNK17_metaG_FD_182802 | JGI IMG/M metagenome (GOLD analysis project Ga0247676, IMG submission 182802) | Soil microbial communities from Purdue University Martell Research Forest, Indiana, United States - CNK17 | ecosystem: Environmental > Terrestrial > Soil > Temperate forest > Bulk soil...
GCGGGTCACTCGGAAAGGTGCTTCCACGGGCCCACTTCCGGGCAATGGAAGCTCCCGGCGAACTGGAGTCCACGCGCCAGATCCGGCTGGGAGTGGTGCCAGAAGTCCATGCAGTCCTCCCAGGCGCCGATGTCAGTCCTGATCTGCATATCTCGCAGGATCGGCCGGTCGAACTTCCTCCCGTTCCAATCCACCTTCGTGTTCGGCAGTTCGATAATCTCACGAAAAACTGGGAGGAGTTCCGGGAACCAGTCGCTCACTAAGACCCACGTGTCCGCTCCGGTTCCCAGGCACACCTGCACCTGCGTCACATCTCGGCGGGTGATCTCGAATTCCGACTCATCCGACGCCACGATTGAATCCAGCGTCTCAAAGTCATAATATATCGGAGCTTCCGGGTGCGCCCGGGCCACGTTCCGCAATGCTTCCCATTCGACCAATGTCGCGCCAAACTTGTGCGACTTCGGCTCGAACCGTTTGGCCCCATCCCGCGCCACCTGGACGGCCAGCAGAATATCCCGGATCAGCACGCCCAGCAGGCTCATCCCCTGGGTCCCGCCGCCAGCGGCTTCGATCTTCCCCCTCGGGCCAGAGTCTTCCCGCTCCTTCGATCCGCGCCGGAGGAAGCTCGGATGATAGCTGCCGACCACGGGGATCCCTGGGTACTGCGTCCCGGGGACCACGAATCCCCGGGTCATACCGATCCCGCACTTCTCGCCGGAGAGCCCGGTGAGCTCCCGCATGGCCATCCCGCCCAACGCCAGGATGCACTTCGGTCGCATCTGCTCAACCAATGCGTCATTTAATGGCTTGCAGACCTTGATTGCCTCGTCTTGCCACGGGGCACCGTCCAGCCAGTTTCGTGGTGGGCGATACCACACTAGGTTAGTCAGTTTGAAATCCTGCCGGGGCGTCCCGGCGCGATACAACACACGCTCCAGGATCGACCCCGCTTCCGCTTGCGGACGAAACGGCAAGCATTCTTTCTCCTCCGTCTCGCCGGATGCCTCGCCGCAAATCAGCACGCCGTTCCTGCCCGAACCCTCGGGGCGCATCAGTGGCCGCGTCGTCCCGTCCGGGAATCCTGGGAATCTCATCGCCGCTCCATCTCCTGGCCACCCACCACCGCTCCCACTTTCCATCCCATGCCTTCCCGCTCGGCCATCGCATAGAGCGCATCGATCACACTCACCAGCGCCTCTCGCCGGCCCACTTCATCCGGCACGGTCAGCTCAAACTTGATCTCGTAGGTCATCGAATGCTCTCCCTCAGAAAAATACGGACAGCTGGCGTCCAGTCCTGTCCGTTTAGGTTCGGAGAAAACTACTTGGCGCTCGCCCCGGCGCCCTTGGAGTCCTGCTCGGAGCGCGCCTCTTGCGCGATCCGGGTGCGGTGCCAGCCCAGCGCCTTCAGCTCGCCAGCAATGGCATCCAGCCGCGCGGCGGTGTTCTTCGAGAGCGCGATCCGTTCGTCCAGCAGATCCGTGATCGCCTTGGCCTTCGCCTTGGCCAGCTCCGCCTCTTGCTCCAGCAGAGTCTTGGTCGGGTTATGCTCTGCCATACTTGACCACTCTGACCTGCGCCCGCACGACCTGCCCCGACTTCGGATCGGTCACTTCCGGATTAAACCGCCCCGTGTCGTTCCCGTCCTTATCCAGCAGCGGCGGGAAGTTCTTCTGGCCCTGCACGACGGTCTCATACTTGGGCGCGTCCTTGGTGCCCGTGTTGACCTGCGCTTCCCAGCGCGTCACCGCCTTCACCTTGGGCTTCTGCGCGACGGCCAGCTGAATCTCCGACATCAGCCCACCGAGCGACTTCTCCTGGAGGGGAAATCCAGCTAAATCGAAAACGACATGCGCGCGTGTCGTGCGCCCTACGTTCGTGTCCATCGGGATCGTCGTCAGCTGATCGAACGCAACCGTCCCGCCCTCCTCGCCGTTGTCCTTCACACCCTTGAGTTGCAGGTGAATATTGAGAAATCCCGCGCCGCTTCGTTTCCGCGCCTTCCCTTCGCCCTCCCATTGCCGCTCGGCCTTCACGCCCCTGTTTCCCATGTTCAGCGTGACTTCATGCTCCCCGTCGTCCGCCAGGGGCGGGTTGAAGAACTGCTCCGCATCCACATTCCCGTCGACCTCGACGAGCTCATTTAGCAGGTCGAGATTATTAATATCTACAGCCGGACTGCTCATTTGCATTGCTCCTTTGGATTGAATTGCGCCAATTGCACCAATTGCGGTAGTGCTCCGTTGTTCCCGGTCTCTCCCGGGTGTCACGACCAACCACCCGCTTCTTGCATGTGGGCCGTGTTAGGCAAGCACCCCGTGCGGGCTTGAGCCTCCGCTACCCAGGTACTACGGAGGGGACACATCAGCGACTTTCGCCGCAGGTCCCTGGCTGTCGAGCTTAAAGCTGAGGAATTTTTCAAGTCCGCCGTCATGGATCGTTAAGGGGACATAGCCTCCGGGGAACTGCGCGTTCAGCGCATCCACCCGGTCCAGCGGGAGCGACAGCTTCGCCGGCCAGTACATCCGCGTCAGCTGCTCATCCGGATGCGGCCCATAATACGCCCGGTAGGTGGTCACCAGCCGCGACTGGCGATCGGCTCCGGTCACGCTAGCCGTACTTGCGACCAGGTGGAACGTGTCGCCGAACTTCATGGCCGTCCGCGCCACGGCAGCCTTTCCAATCGTCGCCGGTCCGAGCACGGAGTCCTTCACGCCCGTAATATCGTCCGTCCCTTTGGCTTCATGGGCCGTCCACACCACCCGCGCCACCGGGAGGGTCGCGAACCTTGGAACCAGGTCCAGCAGGACGAAATCCTGTATGTGCCCGTAGTGCGCCCGCCCCGACTTGCCGAACTTCATGGTCTCCTGCGACTGCGTGACTTTGCCTTGCGCGTCCTGCACCTGGACATCCACCGTTCCTGTAAAGTCCCCGACAATATCCTCCGCGATCTTCCTGAGGTTCCGGATGTGATCCTGCATCAGCATGGCGGAGATCGTAGAGAGGCCCTCGATCGCGACCATCCCGACCTTGTGCTTGCCGTCGCCGGATAATAGCGCGCCGTCGTGCAGTCTTGCGGCCTGCATGACGATCTTCTTCTGCGTGGCATCGACCCGCGGCCACGCGCCTTCACTCAGCTTAATCAGCACCGGGAACGGGTTCAGCAGGTACTGGATGTTCCAAGCCTCGATGCAGCACGGGCCGCTGGGTGTGGACGTTCCGAATGGCTTGTCCGGCGTCGTTACCAGGTCCTCGATGGGATCCCATCCGGAATCCGCCGAGATCAGCCGGCTCACCCTGCCCGACCTGTTCCATTCCCACTTCGCCAGCTCCCCCAGCTGTACGGTCTTGCCACATCCTGTATCCCCGTAGAGCAACGCGCTATCAGGTCTCTCAGCCACGCAGACCCCCTTCGCCAATGAACGTAACAATGGCCCGGGCAGTCGATTCCGTCATGCTGCTGAGCGCCTTCGCCAGATCGATATTCGCCTGACGCTCCCGAATCCGCACATCTTCCCGCACTCGCTTCTCCGTCGACGCCGCCCCGTCTTTGAACCCGCGATCATACTCCCACTTGCGCTCCTGCTCGCGACGCATCTCACGCATCCGCGCAGTCTCCCGCACAGCCTTAGCTTTCGCCTTAGCCATTCACCGTCTCCTCGCTCGGCTCATATTGCCGTTTGATCTCGAATAGCCCCGATCCGACCGGGTCCTGCGCGACGTGCGGGGCGCCGTGGCACAGCTCCCACGCCGGGCAGCGCCGATGGAACCAGTCCCCGCAGCGCTCGGTGGTCTGGGGGAAGAGCTCGTCCAACCGCGAGTTCCAACTCTCCCATAGCTTCCCATCCAGATCCCCGCTCATCCGGTGAGTGCCTGCCGGATCTTCATACAGCCGAATCGCCGCCTCGTACTCCCGAATCAACAGCAGATCCCTGGCGTGCCTAGACTCAGCCGCCTTGGTCTGACGCTCCCAGCTCTTGACCGACGCGCTCGTTCTGTAGTGCGGCACGGGCATGACCCACGCGGAATCCAGCGCCGCGATCCCGGCCCCACCGACCCCACCCGAATCCAGCAGCTTCAGCCATGCCCCAACTCCGCCGTCCGTCTCCCAAGCGTTGAAGCTCACCCAATCATCGCCCCTGCGATGGTTGACATTCCCGGGGCAAGTCCCGCCCTTGGCGTACTTGAACGGGTGCGGCTCGGTGCACGTGTAATAACGCTCCGTTGCAAATTCAGGCGCCGATAGCCCCGTCGGGTCAGAGCGCCGGAGCCCCTTGATCAGCGGGGATTGCGTGGCGTAGGTTCCATCCGGGTTCTTGCGCCGAGCGCCCTTCACGAGATAGACCATCTGAACTCCCCGGATGCTCGATGGTCTATCCAATCCCAAAAGATAGTCCCGCCAAAAACCATCCGCAGGTCCCCCAATCAATACACCGGATAACTGATCCCTATAAGCCTGCTGGAGTCGCGCTAACCGCTGTTCCAGCGCCCAGCACTCCGAGAGTCCCTGCATGTCCGTCCGGGCGTCCTGGTCCCGGCTCGCGCTATATTCCGAGGTCGTCTTCCAGGAGATCACATACAAATCGCCGTCCGCCCGAGAGCGCACCAACGCGTCCGGGATGCTACGGAACAATACAGAGAACGCATCTCGTGTATCGTGGACATCATCGTCCTGTACTAGCGGAGCGGTGTCGAGCCGCTCGACCTCCAGGACCTCATACAGTTCGAGCAGCCGCGGGATCACGCGCGTTCCGGCGAGCCGCACCAGCGCCTCCGTCAAGGCTAGCTGCTCGGCGTACACAAAAGACTGCGATTCCAATGCATCCAAATCGAGTTGTCGATTTTCGCACTCGCTCTTGAACTCCAGCACCGCGTCCTCGACTGCGTCCTCAATGTCGAGCATCCCCGGTATGTCCAGCGCTTGAAGCATCAGCGTCTTCAGTCCGGCGTGTACTGCCCCGCCGGTGGCGAGCGGAATCGCCACCTTGACCGGGGAGAACCCTGTGCCGAACGCTTCGTCCATCCAATACCGCGCGCGTGCGCACCGCTGCCGGGTTAAAATCCGCGAGCGTGAGGTTAGCAGTTCGGTCATACCGCATGTACCTCACGCCCAAGATACGCCGAACGAAAGGCTTTCTCGACCTTATCCCAGTCATCTTCTAAAACTTGGATCGTCCAACCATTTTCAATCGTCCTTACTTGGTGATGATCAGGGAAAAGACACAGGATTGCGCTTATTCTCAGCAAACAAGTCTCGGCTGTATCGGCCAGCCGAAACTGGATCATTCGTTCGTCCCTTGGACTCATCGCTTCCCCCCGTTCTGCTTGGTCCGTCCTGCGCCGTCCTGTGCCAGTTCTGCCCGTATTGCAGCCCGCCCGGTGAGCGCCCACGCGACGGTCTCCTTCTTGGTCCAGCCCCGCCGGGCCGCTACCAATTCCAGCGCGCGGTCGATCTCCGCCGGCAGCGCCAGGGTGACCGTCCGCCACTCGACGACCAGTTCGTTAAGATACTGTGGTATTGGCATCGCCTTAAAACGGGACATCCTCGTCGATCTCGATCACCGCTGCCCGCGCCTTTCGTTCTGTCGCTTCTTTGTGGTTCCTAATGATGTGCTGCTCCGGCCAGTCATGTGTCAAACTAAAAGCGCGGAACCCAGCCAGATACACTCGCCCTTGTTTGCCCATGCCGTAGAAATGCCAACACTCGGCGCCAGTTGCCGGACTGGTTTCTTCCATCTCCGTCACGTCCGAGATACTTCCAAGCCAGATGTTGTTTTGGTAGATATTCACGTTCTGCACCGTGTATTTCCTCCTGGGGACAGTTTCAACTCTAGCACGTCCACGCCCTGTGTCAATAGCAAACTTGCAATTATTTTTGGTCAGCGTCCCTGCTATAATATCCTGTTATATTCCGGCGCAATTCCATTCGCATTTGCGCGAGCGACTGTCCCCAAATTAGCCCTTGACAGCCTAGCACCAACTGTTACAATAGCGTATCCCTAACAGGACCTGCTGGACTGATCCCCGGCAGAATGAACCACTTGGGGCGCACCGGACGACCATAGCCCTCCGTGCGCCTTGAGTGTGCGCTATGGAGCATAATGCCCTCTGACGACTCCCGAATAATCCTTCCCCCAGCCCCGTATATCCATCCACCGCGCCGCTGGATCATCGACCAGGTGCTTCCGATTGGTCAGGTGTGCCTGCTCGTCGGTCCGGCCGGCGTGGGCAAGACAACCTATTCCTTCGACATCTGCGACGATGTCCAGGAAGGCCGTATGATCTATGGCCGCGCTGTAAATAAAACCGGCGTAGTCATTGTCTCCTGCGACCGGGATGACGATTCCCACTATGACCGCCTGACCTCCCTCGGCATCCCGCACCACCGCTTCCCGTTCTTTCCCCAGCGGGACAAGCCCACCTCCATCGGAATCATCATCCGCGCGTGTGCGGCTCAGTTCCCCTGGTGCAAGCTCCTGTTCATTGATGGCTTCGGGACGCTCGTCCCAGACGGCAAGCTCAACGACTATGGCGTTGTCTCCCGTCACCTCGCCGACGCCGGCGCCTTGTGTAAGCACTTCGACCTGAGCATCCTGGGCTCGATCCACACCGCCAAGGCCAAAGAAGGCGAAGCCTACACCAGCCCGCGCGAGCAAGCCCTCGGAAGCGCCGCCTGGGCAGGCTTTGCGGACCTCATGATCGTCATGCAACGCGATAACCCGAAGGAGCCAGCTGATCCGATCCGCCGGGTCCACGTCTGCACCCGCGGCGCCGCTGGGGACTTCACGCTCAAATATAAAGCCGACAAGGAGCTCGGCGGGAAACTCGTCCCGTATGAAGATCCGATCGAACAGGATCTCCTGAGCCTCATGGACTACTGGCTCCGCCAGCAACCCTTCGAGCGCATCATTCCCACCCGCGAGTTCATCGAGACTGGCAAGGGGCATACGATCTCGCAGTCACTTGTCGAGAAATGGCTCGCCAAGCAACTCGCTGAGGGAGTCGTCACCCGTCCGGCCAAGGGGCGGTATCAACGTGTTCAGATTCAATAACCTCCCGGTGCGGAGCATCGGGGAGCCTGCGCCATTCGTCCTGCATTCCCCAAACCAGCCGTTCGTACATCCACGCAAGACCGCTTAGGCATTCCTCCAGGGACTTGCCGGCGTTCTTGCGCGCCTCTAGCTTCATACAATCCGTCTGGAAGTACTTGGTCATCAGCCGCCAAGCGTTCTTAGCCTTGGGCGCTCTGCGCCCTTTGCGCTGACGATCCGAGTCCGCTGGCCTTTGCGGACACCCCTTGAAGTGTGCCCGGATTTGTCCGGCGGGAAATTTATCCCCGCACCAGCCGCAAGGTGTCCAAACAACCGGGCGGCCGCCGCGGTTCGGGATGGGTGTTGTTGTCATGTTCGTATTATAGCAACAACAATGTTCCTGTCAACTACCCTTGATTCCCCGGATTTCCGTACGGGTCCTGTCCTCCTGATCCGCCACCCGTATGAACTGCAAAAACCCGCGGATGGTCGTAAACCCTTGCGGATCTGCTGGTTAAACCACGACCCGTACACTATATGCCGTGGTAAAAGAGAATCCTGCAACAACTGCAACAACCCATCCCCCCGCGACCCGTACGCGACCCGTACGGAACCATAATTTCAGCGAGTTACGAACCATATCGTACGGGTACTGGAGGGTCCGTTCGGCTAGTGTTCGCCCATGATCCGCTTATCCCACCACTCCCTGGCATTAGCTTTTGTTATGGGATATCCTACTCGCCGGTGTAGCCGCGGATGCTAGCGTCGTCCGTCCGGATCCCGCTCCGGCGGAGGAACGCCTCGTCCTGGGGCGCCGGCGCGGTTCCAGCGCGTTCTAGCATTCGGACCCACTCAGCCTCCAGCGAGCGTGTCCGGCGCGTCTGGGAGCGCCTGAGCGACTCCGCCGCCCGGTGGAGGCCGAGCGCGAGCGTGTCGAGCGTGTTCGCCAGGCCCCAGAGAAGCGCGTGCACTCCGAACCACAGCGCACCTAGGAGGGCGAACCCGGTTATGACTTGCATGGCTTGTCCCCCACAAGCACGTCCCACGCGAGAGCACGATCTCGCATTAATCCCCGCGCGAACTCGGCAATCTCCTGATCCGTCCCCCCGGGAATCCCGGCATAGTACTGTTCTGCACTCCCCCCATGCTGAAACGCCAACATGTTTGCGTACATCGCACGTAACTCGTCACCAGTCGCACGGTTTGTCCCTACCCGCTTGCATAACTTGAGGGCAGCCTTGTAGGTCATAGCCGTCCCGCTTTCGTCCGCGGTCGTTCGGCCGGGGAGCGCCAGGGCTCGAACTGCGAAGACTTGCACGGCCGGCTCGCGTACCACTGGGCCCAGGCGCGTTCCACCTTGCGCGTCTTGCGTGAGTGCTGCCATTCGAGCAGCCGCCGCTCGATCCCCTCCCAGCACCACGCCACCGCGCCGATTGCCAGCGCCCAGAGGACCAGCGCGGCGAGACTCCCATCAACTGGCATGGGACACCTTCCCGAAGAACTTCGCGTTCGGATACAACGCGCGTACCTGCTCGATTGCATCCGCTCGATCCGAGGCGCGAACGAATCCGTGGATCGAGTCATCCGTGGCCGCATATCCGTAAAGCCTCTGCCCGATCCCCCAATACGCGCCACCGGAATCGTACCCGCCGGAGTCCAATCGAATATGCCGGAGCAGCATTGTGCACGTCACTTCCCGCGTGCCATTATCGTTCCAGCTCTTACGCCCCAAGGGCGCGCCGTATTTGTAATCTACCTTCGGTGTCAAATTGATCATCCGTCTCATCCGTCTCATCCGTCAGAGGCTCCTTAACCCTCCAGGCAGACGCACTCTTTTGGAATGCGCCACCTGCAAGCCCCTAGGCTAACGCGCCCCTAGCCGTTTGGCAGGGAGCGCGCCTAAGGAGTAGGAGCATGCGAGCCTTGGTCACCCGCGAGTGTGTCCTCTTCGTCCGAGTCGTCTTGATTGTCGTCGTCCTCATCCGCGTCCGAATCCAGCACGCCAATATCCCGCAAGTACCGCCGGCATTCCGCGCTGCCGTCGTGTTCCATGTCCTCCTTGAACCCTTCGTGTCCGCACTCAGGGCAGGAGTAGAAACTCTCCAACTTGTCCCCGTTCATCATTGCCACATCGCAGTTCGCATTCGTCAGAAACACATTCCCCGAATGCGTGTTCATCATCACGGTAACCTGATCGTCGTCGAAGTCATCCGGCAAGCCGTGACACATTGCCGTGAGTAGTTCCGCGGCCATCTTCTTTTCGCGATAGCCGAAGTCTGCAAGATTCGTAGTGGTCATAAGCTGGGGCTCCTTAGTTCCCCTTGGACGTTGGCGCTCCGGCTAATCAAGCTAATCGCTAGCCTTTGCGGTCTTGCATGAGCACAATCCGTCCTCTAAGCCATCTGCGAATGGCTTAGGCATGGATCGTCAGCGCGATCGGAAGTGTCTCGGCATGGATCGTCAGAGTTCATCTTCGTCAAAATCCCATCCGTGCGCGTTCGCCCTGCGGATTAGGTCAATAGTCGCGAGTGCCTTTCGTGAGCACTCTTTACAATGCGCGTATCGGTCAAAGCAATACTCACAGACCTCCTTGCCACAAGTGGGGCAATTCCACGGCTGAGTTTTATCCACCTTACCGCAGGAATCGCACTGCCAACCATGGCGCATTAGCGGCCGTCTCCCAGCGTGAAGTTATCACGGAATGTGGCCATAAAGCAGTGTTCATACGCGATCTTGTCTTTGAGTATGGTAAATTTCCGCACTCCCTCTTTAGCTTGCTTCAGCGCATCCTGCCAGGGATCGTACAGGATCGAATCGCCGGCCGCGATCTTGGCATTCATTACTTCCGCGTGGCGCAAGCCGGCCATGGCGCCCATGTCTTCGGCCATCTTTGCCTTTGGTAGTGGTTTACCTATCATGCCTGCACCCCCAGTTGCATCTGAATCGAGACGTCCGGCCGCACGCGCATGGCTTCACGCTCAATAAACTCCTTCGCTTCCGGCACAGTGTCGAAGTATCCAACCGAATGCGCCGCGTAGCAAACCGCGTGAACCTGCTTCACACGCGACTGGCGCAGCGGGCCGTAATCCAGATAGCATCCCAGCGTGGACTGTTCACGCCAGGCTCCTATTTCCTCATCCCAGACCGGCATGGTCTCGTGAGTGTATTGGTAAGATCGGGAATCATCCCAAGGTCCTGTAATCGCCTTGAGCCAGCCGCGGTCCGTGGTAGCGGCTGGCGTGAAGAACTCTGTCCATACTGTTGGTTTTTGTGTCATCTGAAACGAGCTCCTTAGTTCTCGTGTGGACACTCTGTCCAGCAAGGGCACTCTAGCGCGAATGCCCAAGCTGCACATAGCGCTATCCAATCTGCTGAAACAGCGAACCATGCGATTCGTGCCAGGCTTCCACGTGGTCAAAATGCGCTTCTACGGCCGTGATGAACCGCTCCGGCTCGTTCCATAACCTACGCTCGTTGATCCAGTACCGGAATGCGTCACGCCAATCGTTAAGCACCTCAGCGTGAGTCTTTCCGTCACAACCATCAGCGGCCGCATCATAACAGCGTACAGCGCGACTAGCACGGTGGATAAAGTCCGAATCACGGTCAGACGTTAACCCTTCAACGTATTCGGATCTTATGAACCAATCGACGAATGCCTTGATGCGGGATTCTGAAGACTTAGACATTAGCAGGTGCCCTCCTTAGGTGGCAGGGACAGATTAACACGGTGTATTTGCATTTGCAAGCCCCCTGTTGTGAATATCTTTCGAGCATTTTCAGCGTGTTAGCATTTGGACGCATCATCCGATCCAGATATGATGATAGGCGATGCTACCGGATGGCGCGTGGCGATGCACTTGTGGACGGTGGAACATGCCGGAGACGCGCGTTTGTGGTGGCCGGCATGTCTCGCTTGGATGCGGAAGGCCAATGCCGATTCGCGTAATGACGCGGAAGCGCTGGCGTGAGCTGCGCGCGGCCGGCCGGATCGACGCGATCCTGAAGCGCCATGGGCTATAACATAAGACCCTCTTATCCGAATCTCGCGCGGCTGCGGACCACTACATATAGACATAACAGGCTCGCCGCGCAATACAACCAATTAAACTTGTTTGTTTTCTTCATCCGTCGCGTGTGATAACGGTCATTATGTGAACTCTTGCGCGGGATCGTCATGGACCATCCCGCGTCGCGCGTCGTCGTCGATCGTCGTGCGCCAAACCCGCGACAATTCACGCCGGCGCTCGCAAGTTGTTGATTCTAGGGCACTTCATTGTTTAAGGGCAGGCCCGGGAGGGTCGACCTGCGCGCGCTGATCTCGTGGCTATATTTTAAAAAATTTTGTTGACTTGGGTGTATTTGTTTGTTAAGCTACATCAAACAATGTCCAAACGCAGGCTCCCCTTGGAGTTCGAAGCTGCACGAAAAGAGCGGGCCAAACAGCGTCAGATCTTAGCGGATCAGCACCTCGAAGCTTGTAAGAAGATCCTCGCGGAGTACAAAGGTCCAGGTGGTGGGACGCGCTATACATTTCGGGATGACGCAGCAACGGCTCGCAAGATCTACATGCGTGCATACGCGACCGTTTGGTATCGATCGGCAAAAGGGAGAGCCTTACAACGGAAGCGTGATAAGGCACGTAAGCGTCGGCCTCGGATGTCCGGAAAGCTTGGGGACTTCATGCGCCTGTTGCTGCTTGAGGAAGCTGTGCCATGTTTTTATTGCGAACGTATGCTGCTAGTGGCTGAGCGTACAATTGATCATTATGTGCCAACGTCGAAAGGCGGAAAGCATGAAGCTTCAAACCTAAGGATCGCGTGCGGTCCATGTAATTCGGCGAAGGGCGACAAGTTGCCCGGGGAGTTCGAAAAGGAGAGTGAGAAATGTTCTGGGAAATCTTTATCGTGATCATGCTAGTACAAGCGCTGACGGCTGTGATCTGCGCGTGCTTCGGCCTGACCAGGCTCGACTAGGCGCTGGACGGCTATTTGATGTCGTTAGCCGTCGGAGACTTCCCCGGGTTCCTGAGGCGCCACTCGTGGATGGCTAATGCCTGCTCATAGGTGGGCATGGTGCCAGACGGCAAGCCGAATACGGCTTGGGCGTCGGTCCGAAGCGACGTTCCCTTGGGATGCGTTGCGTGGAACTGGCGTATCAGGTCGGTGAAGTCGGCGGGATGCTTGAACGTGGATGCGTTAGGTGGCACTGGGGAACCTCCTTCGACAGGCGGGAGCGCGGGCGAGTTCGAGATGTCGATGACCTTCGGCTGAGTCACGCCCTCGATTGACGGCACTGGAACATTGGCGACCTTCAGCGCGCCGTTTACGAAGCTAGAGTTGTTGATCGCCTTTTGCGCGTCCGCGAGATTGTCATAGGAGCCGAGTTCCGCTTTGCCGCGCATGATCTTGAACGGGCCGCCGGTCTGGGAGAATTTGTTGTAGTGTGGAACGGACGTGGGCGCGCTGGGATCAGGTGCGATAGGCGGGACTTGATCGGCCGGGATTAGTTCGCCGTTGCCGATTGGTGCGAGCGGGCCAGGACTAGCGGTTCCAGTGGATGCAGTCGGGCCTGTGGCTGTTCCTGAGCCTGTGAAGAACGGCTTGGTAGGAAGGGGCGCAACGGGCGGAATGGGACCGTGCATCCCCGGGTCGAGCGTCGAGCGCTCGTTGAAGTATGGGCCGGGCTCGCTCCCCATGCCAAGCGGCGCGGGCGGCGGAACTCCTGGTTCGTTCGACCCTCCGCCGTTTAGGAGGTCCAGCAGCTTCCCGGCTTTGCTGAGCTTCGGAATTCCCAGAACGTGCTCTCCGACGAATCGTGAGACTGGGCCGAGCGTGGGGACTTCCATGTTCCGGACGACTTTAGGTCCAAGACCGCCGACGCCGAACTCGGTGAGCCGCGCCGCGCCCCGGCCGAGGTTCTCATGCGAGCCGAGATCCGCGAGGGTGCTGGAGAGAAACGGCGCGAGGAACGGGACCGGCGCATACCCACCGATGCCATGGGTCAGGGCGTCCAGGTATTCGCCGGACGAGTAGGATTTCCTGGCAGCTTCCCGCTCGGCTGCGCTCTGCGCCAACGCGGTGTCGAGCGGGTGCCGGAGTGTGTGCGCGATGTTCCCGGGGAGGCTTAGAATATCCGAGCCCAGAGTGCCTAGAAATTGACCGACTTGTCCGAGTCCACCCGAGTCCCCACCGATTACTTCGGCGCCGGGAGGAGGTGGCGGGGGTCCGGCAATTGCAGTCGCGCCAGCCGGGGGTGGAGGATTACTTTGCGGGCTTGCCATCGTCTACAAACACCCATTGGTTGGATTTGGGATCGAGCGCGATTCCACGGCCGTTTAGCTTGTGCGTTGCAGTCAGTCCGGTGACAGTGGGAATCACATCCCGGGCGTGGGTGAGTTCCGGCTCGACGTTGAAGCCATATTTGCCGCCGGCTTCGACTAGTGGCTTGCGGAGATTCCGGAACTCGGCACCGACGTTGTCGAGCATGTGCGCGAGGACCTGGGGATTCTGGGCAAGTGTTCCGCGGTTGGCCTGGATTGTGGCCATCATAGCGGCGTTGCGCCCCGCTGCGGCTCCCAGCGGGATCCGGAGTTCGAAGATCTCGTCGTTCATCTGCTGCCAGTGCGCGGCGGCGGCGGCTTCCTCGGGCGAAAGCGGCATCAGACGGTTGACGAGCGCGTGCGCCCACCCGGCGTCCGGAGAGGCTTGCATGGCGATCTTCCCGGCGGAGATCATATTCGCCAGGATCGGGAGTTCGGATTTGAGCGACGCGATATTGCCGATTGAGGTGTTGTAGAGTTCCGCTTGTTGCTCGTTCTTGACCTTCTCCTCCGGGGGCATGTTCCGGTCGCCGACCTTGATCCCGGCGCCGACGCGTCCGGTGGTCCCGGCTCCGGATGGCTTAGGTGTGATGGACGGAACTGGCTGGCTCGCAGCCGGATTCGCAACCGGGGGGACATTGGAATGTTGCGCCTGGGCAATTGCCGCCTGGACGTCCGGCTGGGCGTTGGCGACGGAGTTTGGCGTGGGGAACGCGCGTCCGGCGGCGATTTGTTTCTTGCCGGTCTCCACTGGGACGAGGCTAATGCTACCGTCCGCCTGCTGGATCGACATGAAGCCTTCGTGAGGGACCATTCCGATTGGAGTCAGTCCAGGAACGGGCTCGTACCGTCCAGTACGTGGATTGAAATTGAATGTCCCTTCGGCGAACTGTTTGGTCGAAGTGGGGACGGACTGGATCTGGGCGCTCACCGGCGCGCGAGTGAACTTATTCACTTGCACTCGGAGAGGAGTCTGGGGATCGAGCGACGCGATATCGTAGCCCTGGGACGCCAAGAATCCTGGGTGGGTCGCTTCAAGGCTCGCGACGGTGGTCATTCCTGGCTCGGACTGGGGCTGGAGCATTTGGAGCAGCAATGGTGCCATGTTAGCGGACTGGACGCCGAGCGCAGAGAGCTGAGCCTCGGCGCGCATGAGCTTGCTCATGTCCGGGAGGCCATTCGCGTCGGTCATGGGGCCCATTTGATCGAGGATCGACTGAACCAGCGGGAGCTTCTGCACGCCGGTCGCGAGCGCCGCCTGGCCGGGGATCATCGCGCGGGTCACGGGATCGATATAGCCAGTCGAGTTGAATGCGTCGAAGGATCGCTGGAGATCGAGCGGACTCGCGGCGGAGAGCATGTCCGAGTGGGCGTTGCCGACCGGGGGAATTAGCGCGGGAGGAACAGGTGCCGGAACTGGTCCAGGCTCGACGGCAGGATTCCCGGAAAAGGGACCGCCCACCGGCTGAGCACCTCCTTGACCCGGCGCAAGAACTTTGCTGGGATTCATGAATACATCCGGACGCATGGACGGAATCGGAGAAGTGAGTGGATTGGTGTCAGGTTGGGCCGCTGGGGGCGCAGCCGCTTGGGCCGGGGAGCCTGCGATCATCCCGGCGAAGGGATTGGAATTTTGCGCGCTCGCGGGAGGCGGGCTAGCGACGGGCTTGATGGTCTGGGCGTCCTGGGCGGCTTTCTGCTCCAGGGCCTGCTGAGCGCGCTGCTTGTGCTGGACGTACTGCTGGGTGAGTTTGGCGATGTCCTGGGCGTGGGTGGGAGATCCCGGGTCGAGCGTGTGGATCTGCATCTGGAGATCGCGGAGGCGCTCGCCCTCCGGGCCCGCGTATTGGTCGGCGGCTTGCTGGACTGCTTGGGCAAGTTCGGACTGGCGGAGTTGCGCGAGGCGCATGGCGTTCTCGGAGTGCTGGAACATCTCGTTCCGGCGCGCCTCGCCGAATTGTCCTGCCGCGCCGCCGAATCCGCCGAAGAATCCTCCCATGGCTAATGTCCTTTCTTGTGCATATTAACTCGGAAGGAACGGCGGGGTTCCGCCGGGAGCTGCTCCCGGGATGCCGAATCCACCGAGGCCAGGGATCTTGGAGAATGGCCCGCCGGGCATGCTCAACAAGCCAAAGAGTCCCGCGCCCTGGCCCTGGCGCAGGAGGTTGTTGATCTGCTGCTGCTCGAGGGCGATTCTGCCCTGGTCTCCGGCGGCTCCGGTGGAGGCATTGAATAGGTTGGTTCCAGCGCTAGTTTGCCCAGCGCCGATCTGCGGCAGCGCGCTCGCGGCCGTCGAGCGGGCGTTGTTGAAGAGCGACTGGATTTGTTGCTGACCTGCGAAGGGAAGCTGGAACAACGTGGAGGAGCGGCCGCCCCCGCGCGGGGTCAGGTTCGCTGTCGCCTGGAGGGTCTGCTGGTTGCCGGCGTTGATCCGGTTGATGTCCGGTTGGAGCAAGGCGCTGGTGTCCGCGGCGCTCCCGCCGAGGATGGTTTTGAAGAAGTTCGCGCCCGCATTCGTGTTAGCATTCCCGAGGTTGAGCAGGTTCCCGCCCTGGTTGGCGGTGGTCGCGGCGTTCGACTGGAGCTGGTTGACTGCGGGACCGATCGCGCTGGTGCCAGAGCCGCCACTGCGGTTGAGCAGCGACGAACCAATCGAGCCGGCGGCTCCAATTGCTGCTGGGAGAGCTGCGGCGAAGGGCATTCGCTACTGAATCCTTCCGCTGGGATCGACCGCCAGGACGCCGTTGGGAAACAGCGGCTCCCACGCGCTCTCGTCCGGGCGTGACTGGTAGGTGTCGTCGAGGACCGGGCCGGGATCGGGGACGGCAATAGGAATCGGGCGCGCCTTGAATGTAGACTCGTTATCGCCAGGAGGAATAGGACCGCTCTCGTTTTGGATCACCTTGGAGTAGACCGTCCAGGACTCGCGGGACATCTGGTTGAGTTCCGCCATGCGGGCGACGCGGCCATCCGGGGCGAAGACGAAGACCTTACAGGCGGCGCCCGGCACCAAACGCGCGCGGATGGCGGATTCGGCGGCTTGGATGAGCCCGCGGAGTTCATGCTCTGCCCCCGGGGAGATCCAGAGCGGATCGATGTGGACCATGGGTTGCACGCCAATGAAGCTGGTTATGAGTCCGTTGGAGTCCGTTGTGCCAATCAGGATGGAGTTCGCTGGGTCAGGCGGAGCGGCGCCTTCGGAGGCGAAGATCCGGTGTGCTTGCTCCAGTTCGTCTGGGGTGAGTTCGTGAGGGGACGAGGCTCGTGCGGTAGCTGAAGCTCCGTCCCCGGTGCTCGTTGGAATTGGAGCAGTACTGGCCTGGAGCGAGTCGACCCGTTCCGACGCCTCGGAGGAAGAACGCGGGGGCGGGAGGAATTCGATCTCGGCCATTGCTCTCCATGCTAATGCCTGCCGGACGGGAATGCAATCCTATTGCACGATATATTGGTTGGCGACAGTCGGCAGCACGGTCGCGACCAGGGTGCCATTATCTTGCGAGATGTTCTGCGTGGAGCCGTCGCAGAGGTGCCACAGGCTCCCGGGCGGCAGGTAAGCCGGGGAGATGAAGAATGCCAGGAACCCGGGGGGATTGCCGCCGGTGGTGAGATGCCAAGCCGTGCCGTTCCAGATCCAGTTGTGGAAGTAGTCGCTGGCGTGGAATTGGAAGTTCTTGTCCGCGGTGCCGAGCGCGCCGGGGAGGTTCGCGATCACGTCCGAATAGACCCCATTGTAGTAGACCCAAGTTGGCACGAGCGTGGGAGAGGGGACCTGGACGGCGTAGCTCACCAGCCAGTCGGTGGCCACGAACAGGCTCCCGGGCGCATAGTTAGCTGCGGGGTAGAGCGCCAGGTTCGCGAAGGTGTCCCTGATGGTGACGAAGTTCACGGCGCTCCGGGACCAGTAGCCAGCGCCCGCGCCGGTTAGAGGCGCTGTGAAGATATACTGTTGGCCGTTGAACGTCACGTATTGGCCCACGACGGCGAGGGGATCGGGTGGGACCGGAAGGCTCGTGACCACCGGGGCGTCGGTCGCGGGGCCGGGAGGCGGGACGCCGGAGGGAGTGAGCGGAACGGCTGGGACCGATGGCGTCGCGGCAGTGGTTGGGGAGAGCGCACTTGCGCCGGCAGGAGATCCGATGGCGATCCAGTAGCCCGGATGGGGCTGGACACTGAGGCTCTCGCCTGGGGCAAGGATGTGCGAGGTCGCCGGGACTCCGCCGACGAGTTCGGAGCGCGCTGAGCCGAGGGAGAGTGAGGCGCGGGAGCCGGTTTCGTTGTGGATGACAAATGGCCCGCGGCCCTGGACGGTCTCGGTGGGCGGGAGCAGGACGGAGGTGTTCGAGCCGAC
>Ga0247676_1000087_pt1 | contig 17662 bp, 38 predicted proteins | sample CNK17_metaG_FD_182802 | JGI IMG/M metagenome (GOLD analysis project Ga0247676, IMG submission 182802) | Soil microbial communities from Purdue University Martell Research Forest, Indiana, United States - CNK17 | ecosystem: Environmental > Terrestrial > Soil > Temperate forest > Bulk soil...
CCAGGGGTGTGGCAAGACCATCGACCCCGCCACCGAGCCCAATAGCGATCTCATCGACATCGCTGTGCTCAAGACCCGCACGAACCTGTGCGGGGCCTGCTTTGCCGCCTGGCGAGCAGCGTCCAAGTAGAAGGAGAAGCACCATGCCACAAGCAGTGATGCGCGAGGAGAGCGCCTACGCACTGCCCGAGGACACCCTGCTTCCGGCGACGTTGACCAGCGTCACGGTGCGCACGGTGGAGTTCACCTACAAGAAGGGCCCGAAGCAGGGCCAGCAAGGCACGTTCGATCTGTGGGTCTGGGAGTTCCAGATCACTGACGGCGACTACGCCGGACTCAAGGCGTGGGGCGAGACAGAGGACTCGCTCAACAACCTGGAGGAACCGCGCGGTCGCGCCAAGCTCGTTCGGCCGTGGGCTGAGACGTTGCTGGGCCGCGAGATTCCAATCGGCGAGGCGTTCGACACCGACCACGTGTTGGGCCTGCCGTGCGTGATCACGGTCAAGCACGAGGAGCCCCGGCCCAAGAAGGACGGCGGGTTCTTCTACGGATGCCCGGTCGAGGATGTGTTCCCGGCCCGGCCTGCGACATCCGACGACGCACCGCCGTTCTAAATCGTCGCGGGGCCCTACCTGGAAGGGGAAGCCGGGCGGGGCCCCGCGATACACCGCCTGCCAACGCTCGTTCGTATGAGGAGAGAGATGCCACCAATCCGTCCAGGCGCGCTGACCAGTGTTCCGGTCGACATCAGCGATGCACCGAGCTATCTGGCCAGCAAAGGCGTGCAAGTGTTCCGCGCCAACGGAACCGAGGTCACGTTCCATTGCCTGTGGTGCCCGGACGGTGACCCCAAGGGCAAGGGCAAGTGCTACCTCAACGTCGAGTCGTGGTTGTACGACTGCAAGCGCTGTGGTGAGCGCGGCAACCGCAAGACGTTGCTCAAGCATTTCGGCGACGAGGACACCACGCCCTACACGCCCGGCAGCGACCCGCTCGCTCGTCGCAAGGTGCTTGACGAGGCCGCTGACATCGCGCACCAGATGCTGCTCAACAACGACGACATCATGGAGTACCTGGTCGCTCGTGGGCTGAGCGCCAAGACGATCATCGAGTACAAGATCGGCTACGTGCCGTCGTCGTGGGCGTTGTCGAAGAACCTGCCCAGTGAGCACACCATCGCCGACAAGATCAGCGCGGGCATCCTCAAGACGGATGGGCAGGAGTTCTTCCGCGACAAGATCACCATCCCCTACCTGTCGCACGGCTCGTGCGTGCAGATGCGGGCGAAAGACCCGAAGGGCAAGTACTTCACGCCCATTGGCGAGAGCGTGCGGATGTTCAACACCGACTCGTTGCAGTCGGCTGACGACGTGATCATCACCGAGGGCGAGTTCGACTGCCTCGTGCTCCAGCAGATGCTGCAGCGCAGCCCGGACCCGCGCGTTCGGGCGACAGCGGTCGTTGGCATCCCAGGAGCCGGAGCACTTCCGGCTGGCTTCGAGACGTACTTCACGCAGGCCAAGCGTGTCTACGTGGCCTTGGACCCTGACGAGGAAGGCGACAAGGCTGCGGTTCGGATCAAGAACCTGCTGGGCAGCAAGGTGCGCGTCGTCCAGTTGCCCACCGACATGCCGAAGTGCGACTGGACCGAGTACATCTCGGCACGCAAACACTCGTTGGCAGACGTGCTCGAACTGCTGGCCACCGCGTCCGGCAAGCGTCTGTGGTCGGTCGGCGATGCGGGAGCCAAGTGGCGTCGGCGTCAGGTCGAGGCGTCCGGTATCCAGACCGGTTTCTCCCAGCTCGATGCGTGGTTCTATCCCGGCATCGAGGCCGGTGACCTGATCGTGCCGATTGCCAAGACAGGTGTCGGCAAGACCAACTTCCTGTGCAACCTGGCCTACTACACACGCGAGCGCCCGACGCTGTTCATCAGCCTGGAGATGATGGCGAGCCAGGTCTACGAACGACTGCGCCGGGTCTACCACTTCTGGTATCCGCTGGCCAGTGATGAGCAGGTCAACGATGCGTTCTCACTGCTGCGGATCGTGGACGAGAACCGACTGCGCGAAGGCGACATCGCTGCGTTGTGCGCGGAGTACGCCGACGAGATGGGCATTCGTCCCCAGCAGTGCTACCTGGACTACCTGGGCTACTTCGCCAAGGGCGTCAAAGGCGTTGGCAGCTATGAAAAAACGACCAATGCGTGCATGGAACTCAAGGCCGAGGCCAAGTCCAGCGAGGTCGGCATCGTCGCACCGCACCAGGTGAACAGGCAGGCCGAGGATGGCAAGCCGCTCGACGCCAGTGACGCTCGTGACTCAGGTGCTGTCGAGGAGACAGCGGACCTGATGGTGGGCCTGTTCAGGCCGGGTGACGCCATGGTCGACGGCGCACCCAACTCCATCGTGCGGATGGGCGTGCTCAAGAACCGCAAGAACGGCAAGGGGATGCACTGCAACCTCAACTTCGGACTCAAGTCGCTCGTGCTCGTTGATCAAAACACGCAGGCGTCGAAGATCGTGGACGAGGAGAACCGGATGGTGTGGCGGGGCGAGGAGTACCCGGCCATCCGTGAGATGCGGCGCGCGATGGCCATGCGTACACACCAGACCAGCTTGGTGGTGTGAGGTGACGGCGAAGAAGGTGACAACGGACGTTGGCAGCCTGAGCAAGCTGCAGCTCTGGGAGTACGGCCGACGCAAGCTGGGCTACGGCGACTGGACTTCGGACCACCCGGACCCCTACCCCAAGTGGGCCGGGCTGGAGGCGCACAAGCTGTTCCTGGTGATGCGCAAGCGCAACATCTCCCAGGCCGAGTTCATGCTGTGCGTCGACTACTGCCACCGCCATCACCTGCGGATCGAGAACGCGATCTGGGTGTTCAAGTACTACACCGATGCCAAGCACGAGTTCAGCGAGCAGGTTCAGGTAGCTGGCCTGCCCAAGTTCATCGACGAGGCCATCGCCTACGAACAAGCGTTGGCAGCAGCCGACTCGCAGGACTGGATCGCCAAGCTGACTCGCGCGGCTGGCTCGTATCGAGAGGAGGTGCTGAACGAATGGCGGATCGTTCGTGCGCAGTCGTTGCAGACGGTGACGGGTTAGCCGAGGTCATCCCGATTGGCCCGCCGCGCTCGTGCTTCACCTGCTCCAACGCTCGTTTTCCTGACACAGATGCGGGGCCGGTGACCTGGTGCACGATCTACACCGAGGTCGTGGACTCCGAGTTGTACGCCGCCGAGGACTGCTTCACCTACGAACACTGCAACGAGGGGGACCAGCCGGTCGAGGATGTGGAGCTGCCATGATCACGGTGCCGGTAGAGCTGGAGCTTGAAGCGGAGCTGCAGTGGTGCTCCATCTGCGAACGAGCGTTGGCGTCCGTGCTGGTCGTCGACCCAGCAGCTAGTCCCATCGAAGGCGGCGGCAACGAAGGCACCGAGTTCCTGGTGTGCAAGTTGTGCGCCGAGATCGCCCAGCCTCTCGTGACGACGCCGTACCCCAGTGGCTAGGTACAAAGCGCCTGCGATCCAGAAGGAAGCGCCGGTCGTGGTGTCACACAAGGCGGTCTGGACGCACGGCGTAGGCGACCTGGGTCCGGTGCATCGAGTGGCCGTGTACTCCGATGGCTCGACGGCTGTCAAGACCGAGTGCGGAAACTGGCCCAGTGCTCACGCCACGCCGGATGAGTTGCCAGAGAATCGCTGTCCCGTGTGCTTCGGTATCTCCACTACGTCTAAAGGAGCAAGCAAGTGACTCAGCCTGCAACCAACCTCCAGCTCGTCAAGCCTCCGCTGCCAGGATTCGAGGGCAGCGCTGTCCAGGGCGTGTCGTCGAAGATCAGCGGCAACGTGTCCATCGACGGGTCTGAGGACAAGGTGCTGTGCATCGACGACCGGGTGCGCATGGTCGGCATCTACCGGGTGGTCGGTGTCTACTTCAAGGTCGACCCCAAGACCGGCGACACCGTGCGTGAGCACATCCTCAAGCCGGTCGAGATGGAACTGTGCCCGTTCGATCCGGCCAACCCGATGGACGACGGCATCGTGCGTGCCCGACCCAGCTCGGTGCCGGTTCCGTGAGCGCCAAGCCGCTAATGATCGTTGGCATCCAGGACATCGCCGAGGCATGTCACGAGGTCAACCGCGTGGTGCAGCGGGTGCAGATCGAGCAGGGTGTCGAGGGCATCGCCGTTGCACCACCGTGGGGACTGGTCGGTCCCGAGATGCAGACCAGCGTCATCCAGGGCGTCGAGGGCGTGCTGGCCGGACGCAGCCCGGCGCAGTCACACGAGGCGTGGTGCGACTACAAGCGCGCCCATGGCTGGACCTACGGGGCGGTCAAGGACGAGGACGCCAAGACGCACCCATGCCTCGTGCCGTTCGACCAGCTACCCGAGGACCAGAAGCTCAAGGACTACGTGTTCCGAGACGTGGCTCTTGCGCTGGCCCATGCCTTCGGCTCCGTGGTGCAGTGAGCCCCATCATCGAGGCCGTTGACGACGGCCACATCGACCACGCTGGCAAGTGCATCCTGTGCAAGACGGCATGGCCGTGCAAGCAGATGCGCAACGCTCGTGAGGCCAACAAGGCGTACGTCACCAAGCTCCAGCAAGAGGCTCGTGACGTGCCCGCGTTCCGCTTCATCGCATGAGGGCCGTGCGCTCGGTCGAGTTCCTTGAAGATGGCTCGGTGCTGATCGTCTACATGGACCCGACAACGGACGTTCGCAACAGGAACCTTCTCGTACACAGTCACCAGCTCCATGTTGCGCGCGGTGACACGATGAAGGACTACGGCGACGAGATCGACGACGTGACCGACGCGGTGAAGCGACTGCTCGACGATGCGCTGGAGGACTGGAACAACACAGCTCCGACAGCTACGAGCAGCTCGACGACATCCAACGACGACAACGAGCGTTAGCAGCATGACGGCCGAAGCGGAAACCAACTCGGTTCCTCCGGCTGTCCGCAAGGCAGTGCTGGAGCGTGACGGCGGGAACTGTCGAGTGTGCGGAGCCACGGTCGAGAATCCGGCGCTGCATCACATCGAGTACCTGTCCGAAGGTGGCAAGAACGTCGCCGAGAATCTGATCACGGTCCACTGGATGTTCTGGCCCCGCTGCCACGAGGTGGTGCACAGCAACAAGCGCCTGTGGCAGCCCATCCTCAAGATCGTGGTCAAGCACGACGGCATCAACGCTCGGCAGTTGCTGCGGTGGGCACGCAAGAGGAAGTCGGGAAGGGTACTGGCGCACAAAGTGGTACGAAACTAAGATACGGGGCGGTGCTGGTTTCGCCGGTACTGAGCGCTGTGGGCACGGCCGAAGGAGGCCGGACGAGAGAGGGTTATTCCTTTCGCCCTCGTAAGGCTGGGACATCCGACACCCAACCTCACCTACGTCCGGCCCCTGGCCTACAGCCTGGCGTCGATGACAGTGACGTGCTTGCCTTGACGGCGCGTCTCCTCCATGAAGTACAGGTAGTAGTCGCAGTCGAGCGCGTGCGGCACGAAGGTCATCGTGCGGTCCTCATCATCGAACTGCACGATGCAGCCGCACTTGAGTGTCTCGCTTTGACTGCTCACACCTTGTACGCCGCCCAGATTTCATCGAGGTAGCTCACGTCGAGAGTCCAGTCGTAGTTGCTGCGCTCATGCCAGACCTCGAACGCGACCTGGATGTACAGCTCGGCCTCGTCATCACTCCAGCCGTTGACCACCATCAGGTGCTCCAGCGCACGCGGCAGGTTGCCGACAGCATCGGCCCGGCCAATGTGCTTGACCTCATGGCAGCGTGGGCACAGCGCGACCAGTCCGGTCAGTCGCTGGGTGCGCACGATCAGCGGTGCAGTCCCGCGCTCCACGTACTCCCAGACCTCATGGCATTCGACGTTCCAGCCCCAGCCCTGCTGGCGACCGCGACCCTTGCACACTTCGCAGCGATCACCGGAGCGAGTGCGGACGAACTTCTTGCACAGCTCCCACTGCTGCCTGCTAACGTTCGTTCGCACGTTGGAGTACCAGCACGTGCTCGGCACCAGCTCGACGCTCAGCCTGGGATCGACCAGCGCTTCAATCCTCATGTGGTCCGTCCGCTCGGCGGTGATCGTTGACGTGGCCATCGGGTTGTCGCCCATCGACATTCAGCTTCTCCTTCGCGCATTGGACACAGACCGGCAACGTGTTGGTGTCACGCAGCACTTTGATCGACTCGCTACCGCAGTAGACCGGGTGCTGGCACATGACGCAGATGGTGTAGCCGTGGATGCAGTACTCGGTGACGTGACCTTGGATCACGCGGTCCAGCACGACGATGGAGTGCTTTTCCTGACTGTGGTCGATGTGCTTGACGGTGTACTGCGCATCGGGTGAGACATCGGCACCGACCTTGGCCAGGTCACTCTTGATGGTGGCCATGTTGGGCTCGGGCTCAGTTGCGCTCAAGGTAACCGTCCAGGTCAACGTCAGCACCCAGGACTAGCCTCGCGCTCAGAGCCAGCCAGCGTGCGTCATCCAGTGCGTTGTGCTCGGTGCCTTCCTGGACCGGCAGCCACTCGCGCTTGATGCCACGCCGCTCCATCTCCTGCTTGAGATCGTGGGTGAACATCGGCATCCCCTTGGGCAGGTCAACCATGCGCCCGAAGATTTGCGACAGCACCACGTGGTCGTAGTCGGCGAAGTAGGCCCACAACTCACTGGGCATCGGCGAGAAGAACTGCAGCAAGTCCTGCTTGATCTGGCCCGGCGTCCGGCGCTCCGAGACTGGGCCCAGGTGCGGGATCACGTTCTCGCGCAGCCACTGGGTGTTGGCGTCCGTCTCGATGCCACGCCATGGCACGTCAGCGTTGGCGGCGTAGTACTCGCGGCCATCCTCGGCGACGATGCCAATGGACAGCAGGTAGATCGGTCGCTTGGCACCGGCTTCCCAGAACTCGGTGTCATAGAAGTAGCGCTGGCCTGTCTCCTTCATGGCGTCTCCGTCACGATCAGTCGGAAGGTGCGTCCGTTGGTCAACTCCACCACGAGGATGGGCTTGTACGCACCACGTTCATCCGCCTCGGGATGGACGTTGGCGATCTGCAGGTCGGCCCTCTCCCTCATCAGCAGGCCGTTGAGCATCCCGGTCCAGACCTCGTAGTCGAAGTCGTAGCCGAAGTTCGGATTGGCTCCCCCGTCTCTAGCCAACGGGTGTCTCCACGTACTCCTGGATGCCGACGACGAGCTGCTTGGCCAGCAACTGGTGACGGCGCGGGTCGACAACCGACACGAGTTGATGCCGGTTCCACTGGCTGTCGCCCAACGCCACGTCTCCCCAGTAGCCCCAGATGCGAACGTCCGTTGGCACCACCCAGTACAGCCGATCTGTGTTGTTGCGCAGGTGCGGACACTGCTTGATCGCAACGTCCTTGCACGACTCGCAAGTGGGTGGTGTTCCGGTGGTGAAAACGTTGGATTCCACGTGCTCCTTGGAGTGAGTAAGCAGGAAGGTGATGCGCTCCATCCGATGGCCGCAGACCTGGCAGCGTGGCACCGTCATGCAGGCGCGCTGGCGGTAGGAGTGGACCTCGCCGAACACTGGCTCGCCGACGCCACGTGCCAGTCCGGCTCGGTTCCACAGCGTGCCCATGTTGTCGCGGTCCAGCGGACGCTCATCGAGGTAGCGCAGCGTGTTGGTCTTGTGGTCCAGCGCAAGCGGGTGGTCGCTCGGGTCGGGTATCTCGCTGGACCAGATGGCCACCCATGGCACGACCAGTCCCTTGTGCTTGATCTCGCTCACGACGCACCGACTACCTCGTCGTAGGTGAACTGCACGACGGCCATCACTGGCATCGGTAGCTCATCGCCCTTGCGCAGAGCTTCGATGGTGTCGACGCACTCGCTGCAGTCGTCGTGCTCAACGACGAGTCCTTCCAAGTCCTCGGGCTTGCGCACCAGGCGCACGTCGATGTCGCGGACGATGCCCCAGACGGTAGGTCGACGCCGGACCTTGCCGCTGATCTCTGCTAGGACGGGTGGGCCAGCGATCATCATCATCATTACCTCTTGCGCAGCGCGTGCACGAATGTGGTCATCACTGTCGAGGTTGGCCCACGGCTCCGGTACGCCCATGACGAGCAAGTCACGGATGGTGTTGGTTTCCAGGTGCGTGATCTTCGGCAACTCGGCCTTGGCTGCTGCTTCCTCGGTCATCAGTCCACCACCCAGCCGCTGTCAACGAGTGTTCGCAGCAAGAAGTCGCCGCCGAACACTGGCGGCTCTCCTTTGCGCAGTTCTTCCTGCAGTTCGCCGGGCTTGCCGAACAGTCCCATGAGCTGGGGCAGCAAGCGGTTGGGCGCCAGCATGTAGACGTTCTCGTCGGCGTGAGAACCGATGCCGTGCTTGTTCACGAACAGGATGACGGCGTACTCCTGATCGTTGTCGAAGCGTCCGCGCTTGAGTGGCAGCACCTTGCCGCCGTGCGGCCACAGGTGCGGGCGGCGCAGCATCTCCAGATCGTTGTGGGTGTCCAGCACCTCCTGGTCGGACAGCTCACCCTCTGTCCCAGAACTTGCGGCGGTCATTCCAGAGCCATACCTTTCCGCCCCCGGTCAGAGCGCCGGTAGCAATCGCGTGTTGTTTGCACAGGTGTGCGTCGGTGTCGGGATCGAAGTAGTCCGAGGGTGTGTCGTCAGGACACAGGTCGCAGTCCGGTCGGTCATCGGCCACGATCAGGCGTCGTCCAGTCCGTACTTCATGCGCAGCAGCATTGCGACCAGGCCCAGCGGTCCCTCGCGCAGCTCCTGAATGACCTCGGGACTCATGCCTCGCTCGCAGCGGTCCCGAATCTCCTGGGTCGGTGGGTTGAAAACACACATCGACGCAGCACCAGTCAGCACGCACATCTGGGCGGCACTGATCACGCCGACCCAGTACTTCTCCTCGGCGCTCAGGTCGGTGCCCACGCCCTTCTCGTCGGCCATCTTCTCGGCCTCGGTCATCGGGTTGTCCTCGGCCTGCGCCTGCTCCATGGCACGACGCACCACGTCGGTGACAAGGCCCTCGGCGTGGCCGGTGCCACTGCCCTCGACCATGTGGTCCGGCTCCTGCCAGGTCAGCCCGCCTGCCTTCTCGTGGCCGGTGTAGCGGCGCTGCACCTGCTCGGTGTGGCCGTCAGCAAACACAGCCTGGGTGAAGATGCAGTCGGTCAGCAGCCCGGTGGCGCACGCGCCTTCGTTGTCGCAGAGTCCCTGCATCTCGCCCGGTCCCCACGGCTTGCCGGTGGTCGGGTTGACCAGCGTCTGGGTGACGTGCGCGTCAAGCGACAGTGCCATCACGTCGGGACGCACGGGCACGGAGGCGAACACTGCGCAGGCCAGTGCCTTGTCCCGGCTCACGTTGTCGGGGATCAGGGTGAGGACGAGGTTGCCGTCCTTGTAGAAGTCGATCAGCGGCACGATGTCCGCGTGGTCAGACTTGGCACACATGGTTTCCTTGAGTCGCCAAGCTGATTCAGCGCTGAACTGCACCAGCTCCGAGACGCGAACGTCCGTTGGCAGGTCGGTGTATGTCCCAGTCTCGGTCACTGTGATTCCCCCTTGAGTGCCTTGAACTTCTCGACTGCTGCTGTCACGTCGGACAAGAAGTCATCCACGTCCGACTCCTCGGTGAAGATGATGTCGGCGACTTCCTCCAGCGTCTCGTCGTCCTCGATCTGGAGGATCAGGAACGCGCCGTCATCGTCCTCGGCACTGAGGTTGACAGCGACTTGCTTCCCGCTCTTGTTGTTGGTGCCGGTGGCCATTACAGCGCTTCCTCTCCTTCGACTGGGTGTTGCGGGCATGGTGACTCATCGACGTGGTGCGTGCACAGGTCCAGCACAACGCTGTCGTCGACTAGCAGGTAGATGGTGATGGGCTCGGAGCACAGCACCGTCACGTCTGATCTCCCTCGGTGAATGCACGCTGCTTGCCGCCTGTCTGCTCCACCATGCCGTGGTCCATGACGAACTTCATGCCGAACCCGAACGGGAGTTGGAACGGGAAGCACCACAGGTGGTACTGGTTGGCGGTGTCCACGAGCCGGTCCACGTCGGGGTATAACTCAACAGCTTCCCAGTGGGGTCCGACAAGTTCGTTCTTGATGCGCTGGAAGTCTCGCCAGTCATGGCGAGTGTCGTTCTCGACGGTGCGCAAGCTCAGGTGCACCATGTCATCCAGGTCAGGCACGGTGGCCTTGATCCTTCGGATGTAGACGAGGTAGTGACCGTTGGCGTAGAACTCCTCCTTGCCCGACAGCACGTCGGGGTCGGGCGTTCCGTCTGGCTGCACGGCAATGGTCTTGACGAAGGGTCGCCATGGCCGGACTTGATAGGGGATGTCGCGCTCATCTATGCGCGTGCCGTCCGTCATGGTGTAGTACCAGCGGTTGTTGCGGTCAGGCTCCGGCCCAGTGAGATTGGAGATCACTCTCTCCCACTGGGCCGGAGTCATGTCGTCGTCTAGCTTCCAGAACAATCCGTTGAGCCGTGGCACTTAGATCACCTGGAGCAGTTCGGTGTGAATGTCGCCGAGATCGTTGCGTACGATCCGCACCGTCTCCCGCGTTTTCACGTCGCCGCGAAGGTGCCGCAGGTCGATGCGCTGGAGCGCGAGTCGGGCGGCTTCGATGTCAGCAAGCGCCTCGCGGATGGTGGTGCGGTCCAGTGGTTCATGGACTTTGGTGCGCGCGGCGCGGCTCGGGGAAGTAGCCATCACTTACCTCCTTCCTGGCACTCGAAGCAGGTGTAGGTGTCGTCGTCGTTGCGGTCGGCGTTGGAAAGAGCACCAGCCTCATCGAACTCGACACTCCTACCACAGGCGTTACACGACGGACCTGTGGCCAAAGGTACACCCCCGGCTTCGGTTTGCGCAGGCGGGATTGCGGTTTCCCCAGAATCGGGAACCCCTTCGGCGGGAAAAGAAGGTTTCGCGGATTTCGGGCTGCTAACGGACGTTGACAGGCCGTTCAACTCAGCCTCATGCGTCTCAACCCAGCGGGCGATGTAGGGCGGCATGGTCGGTCCTGACGTGCAGTTGCAGCGCAGCACGTGCAGGTGGCAGGTGCCGCAGTTGCTCCAGGCGACGAACCTGGGCTTGCCGTCCGGTGACGTGTCGAACTCGGTGAGCACGACGCTGGCCTTGGCGGGTGCCTTGTTGGCCAGTTCGGTCAGTTCGGTGAGCTGGTCGAGCGCGGCGTCCACGTCACAGCCCGCCTTGGCGGCGAACTGGAGCGCAGCGACGATCTTGTTGGACTTGAGCGTGGCAGGCACGGTGTTACTCCTCGGATGGGTTGGCGTCGAGCAGCGCTTGTGCGCGGGTGCTTCCCAGCACGGTCAACTCACGACCCTTGCCGGTGATGGCGATCAGGCCCTTCTGGATCAGCAGGCGTTCGGTCTGATCGAGCCGTTCGGTGTTGAGCGCGGCCCGCATGGTCCCGATGCCAGCGGTGCCGCCGTAGCCGTAGAGCAGCATGAGGTAGTCCTGGGACAGGCAGGTCAGGCCGTCATCGGACAGCCCGGTGAAGGTCAGCGCCTTCTCCACGATGTCCTGGCACTCCAGGTTGGCCACCTGGATGTCACGGATGGTCTTGAGCAGCCGACCGATCACACGCGGGTTGCAGTTGGCGGCGGCGGTGACCTCATCGAGCTGCGCGGGTGCCAGGTGGGCTCCTAGCCGTCCGGCCGTGGACCGGGCGATGGCGAATGCCTCGATCTTGCTGTAGGGCACCAGGGGCGGTTGGATCGGGAAGCGCTCCAGGATCGTCTGGGGCAGCTTCTGGTCATCAGTGGTGGCTCCGATGACGGTGATCCTGGGTACACGCTCGGTGCCGCTGGGTAGCGCCAGCACGCCGTCCTGGAGCAACTGCAGCATCCATTCGATGTTGCGCTTGCCGCCTGCGACCAGCCGGTGAATCTCGTCGATGAACAGCACGTCGTGATCTTGCATGGCGTGCAATACGGGCCGGATGTCCTTGACGGTCACGGTGCCGCCAACCTCGACGTAGCCGACCTCCAGCGTGGCCGCTACCAGCTTCGCCAGCGCGGTCTTGCCGATGCCGGGGTAGCCGGACGCGAACAGGCAGTGGTCCAGCGGCTCCTGGCGCACGCGAGCCGACAGCATCGACGTGAGCAGCAAGTCCTTGGCGATGGGCTGGCCGATGAACTCATCGAACGTGCGCGGGTAGGGCTCGGTGCTAAAGATGGCATCGGCTCCGCGCTTGACCTCGACGTGTGCAGTGCGCTGGCCCATGCCACCGCTGCGTGCGAGTCGCCAGGCGACCATGGATGCAACGCTCATCGTCCCTCTCTCTCGGCCTTGGCGTAGCCCAGCACTTCATCGAGTTCGGCGATGCGCGCCTGGCACAGTTCCACCACGATGGGTGGTCCGTCCGGCACGTCGAACTTGAGCACCATGAACTTCATGTCGCTGGAGTTGGCAGCAGCGACACCGAGGACGTGTTGCACGTCGTCGTAGCGCCGGTCACCAGCAACGTTGATTCCGGCCATCAGATCCAGTCCCCCCACGTGATGCCAGCGGCGAGTTGGTTCGCCTTGTCGGCTTCGTCTTGCGTGATCTCCACCACGTCGGCGGTGACCTTGCCTGCGTTGGCTTCCAGCCAAGCGTCGGCTTCCTCGGGCGAGGAGAACTTCGGCGGCGGTGTCGGGACGCCAGCGAGCGTTGGCAGCCCGTTCTGCACGTCTGGGACGAACAGCCTTCCGGTTGCGGGCAGGTTGGCGTCATGCACGATGCCGACCGACTCGATGCTGCCGGACGTGACATCGACGGAGACGAGCACCTTGGCGTCGTACTCCACCATCACGATCTTGTAGGGCTGATTCACGGGTGTTGCCTTTCCAAGTAGCAGTGGTCGGGCGGGTTGAAGGTTGCCGGGAATGTTGAGCAGTTGCATGGCACAGGCGTTGCAGATCGTGCCGGTGTTGTCGAGGGGTTGTCCGCATTGTTGGCACGGCAGGGAGGGATTGGCTGGCCCTGCCATGTTGACGATGTGCTGGAGTATCCGACTGGGTTGGCTACTCATCGGCGATCTCTCCGATGTCATCGGGGATCACCACGTCATCGCACAGTTGCTCGGCGACCGACTCGGGGATCAACTCCATAATCTGCACGATCTGGTTGTGGTCCAAGTCCTCGGCGTCCATCACGTCGGCGATAGCACCGCGCAGGTTGACGAGTTGTTGCTGGATCAGGCCCAGCGGGCAACCGATCTGGAGCATGTGCGTAGTCAGCCCCAACGCGAGTGCCAGTCGCTTGATGCGCGGGTCATCGTTGATGAGGCTCATTGACGGGATACTCCTTCTCGATCTTGGCTTTCATGTCGGCCATGACTTGTTCGCACACGCGGTCAGCGACCTCGATGGGTGGCACCTGGCCGGTCTGGTAGACACCGGGCACGAGCATGGTGGCAATGCCAACGCACATACCGAATGCGCGCTCCTGCGCGCTCTCTCGACGCTCCTCTGTTGGGAAGATGTCCTCCATGGCGACAACGCACAGCGTGGACAGCGCCTCTTGGTAGACGCCGTGGGTGGAATCGAACTCAGCCATCGACGCGCTCCCATGCAGTGAAGTTGGCGTAGCCGAGGTAGTGCCACTTGGTGTTGCACACCGGACACGTCCAGTACGGGTCGAAGATGACACCACGCGGTTGGTCGCACCGATGCGAGCGTGTATCGAGCCACGCACGCCAGCGAGCAGGCAGCAAGCGCCTAATCGTCGTCGACATTGGGTGGTTCCTCTCCTTCGCGCCACTCCAGGTCAGTGTCATCGGTGACCTTGCACCAGTAGGCGTGGTTGCTGTTCGCGCCACCACAGACCGGGCAGCGCCAGTAGCCGTCAGCCATGGTCAGTCCGCGTATTCGGCTTCGCAGGTGACCGTGCCGTCGAAACGAGAGTCGTTATCGTCCAGCACGTTGTGCACAGCGGCGACCGCTTGATCACGAATGAACGTGATGTCGGTGTCATCGTCGCTCTGGATGGTGATGACGAGTTTCATGTCAGCCCACCTTCGCGGCAAGCAGCATGTCGACGATCTCGACCTCACCCTCGGCCCTGCTAACACTCGTTCGCAGCTCGGCCAGTTGCTCCAGGAGCGTCTTGCGGATCGTGATGGCCTCGACCACCTGCGTCTCATCGCCCATGGCCAGGCGGCGGCACTTGTCCACGTCGAGCGTCAGGCGCACGAACGGGTCGGCGCTGGGTGCTTCGGTGGCCTTGCCGAACAGGTTGACGCCAGCCATCTCCAGCACGTCATCACTGACGCCGGGAAGCTCGCGGTGGTACGTCTCGACGTAGCCCTTGTCGGTCTTGGAGTTGAGCTTGGTCTGGGCGGCAAGACGCGCCTGGCCTGCGTTGGCGTAGACGCTGTTCTGGTGCTGGCCCAGCGAGCCACGACGGCCCCACTGGAACACGGTGCGGTAGTCCCCGGCCTCATGGTCGGAGAGCACGTAGACGCGGTAGTACTTGTCGCTGTTGCGTGCGCGGTCCTGGTATTGGACCTCGGTGACTTCGGCTGTGTAGGTCACTTCATTCTCCTTGAGCGACGACGATCTGACCGCGCAGGATGTGCGCTTCGCGGCGGGCTGTCTCGAACGTGGTGCGCTGATCGTCGGACCAGAACTGCAGGTAGGCGGGGTTGGTCAGGATGGCGTCCAAGCCATCCTCGGCGGCGCGTGCAGCAAGCAGGAGAGCGTGACCCTCTCCGGTGTTCGCGGCTTTCTTCTGCGCCTTGCTGGCGGGTAGGCTCACTTGACTCTCCTTGGGATCGGCGTGGGTTTCTTGAGCAGGCGGTCGACGGTGCGCGTTGCCTTCTCGCTGGGTGCAGCGATGTCACGCTTGCCGTGATCGCACGCCGCTTGTCCCGTCTCGAAGATCGGTACGTCGGTGGTGTAGTCCAGGATCGGTTCGATGTCATCAGCGGGCACAATGCCCATGCTGGCTGCGATGCGCAGGCCAAGGCTCTGTGTCATGTCGTGACAGGCGACCCAGCCGCCACAGAGTTTGCCGTTCTGCTGATGGCAGAAGAACACGCTGGGTGGCTGGAACGGCGTCTCGTTGTCAAACGCGGGCAGCTTGTCGTACTCCTCTGCTGCCCAGACACCACTGGGCACGTCCTTGCGGTACGGGCACGAGCCGCACGGATTCTTCGCCGGAACAGTGCTCACGGCACCAGCGCCTTTCCCTTGAGATGCCAGTACTCGCTCTTGACGAGCACGCTGGCAGCGGCGAGTGCGTCGGACAGGTAGAGCAGGTCGCGGGTGACCTCGGCAGTCTCAGCCTTGTTGGTGCGCTGGCTGTCGAAGTCGATGGCTAGTTCGACCAGTGCAAGCCGTTCGGCCTCCTTGGTGGCCGTGTTGAGGATGTCCAGCACGGTGTCAAGGTTGATGCCGGAGTAGGTGGTCTGTGGCATGTCACGCCTCCATCTGGGCACGCATGTCCGCACGGAGCGCGTCCAGCGACTCCAGTGCAACCTCTGCTGCACCAGCGGTTCGGTCCTGCGTGCAACGCAGGGTGCGGGTGTATTCGTTGGCCTTGCGCATGACGTTCTGGTACTGCTCGGTGAGCTTGGCGAGTGCTGCAGGTGTGATGGACTGGCGCGTGCTGCGCACCTTGCTGATCGCAGCCACGACCTCGTTCAGTTCCTTGACCGCCTCGTCCTGGTACGCCTCGACGACTTCCTCGCGCAGGCGCTTCAACTCGGGGATCGGGAACATGCTGATGGCGCAGCCGTTGGCCAGCGTGGTGCCAACGAACGTTTGCAACCGGAGAAGTTCATCCTCGCGGTTCTTGTGGACGAAGTACACGCCGTCTTTCATCATCACGGCGTTGAGGTAGCCAAGGTAGTTGCGCACGACGGCACGAACCTTGTCGCCGTCCAGGAACTCGTAGAGCCGGTTGAACTCTGCTTCCCAGCGGTCGATGACGGACTCGACCTGTGCCTTCTCGTTGCGGTGCAGGTTGTCCACCAGCACAGTGGCGCGCAGCCGGTGGCTACCACGACGCACCTTGCCGTTGGAGTCGGCCACAGCGCGCATCAGGATCAGTTCGGCGACAACCTCGTAGCGCAGCCGCTTCTTCTGGTGGTCACGCACCTCACGCACGACCTGGCGGATGACCTGCTCGGAGTCCTTGTGCGACTCACGGATGGCCATGATCTCGCCGACCTCGGTGGTGACCATCTGACCATCCACCTTGCCGCGTGCCAGCTCATAGGGCTTGGTCGCACGCAGTGCCAGAGTGCACGCCTTCTCGAAGGCATTGAACTCGGTGGTCGGCCGGGGCACGAACGACGGGTTGAGCCCCAGGTCATCGAACGCCTTCTCGATGTCCGTGAGGGAGTAGGCACCGTCATTGACGGTGTGCCAGACGATGTTGCCGAGGACGACATCATCGGGTAGCTCTTGCGCCTGGTCGACGTACTTGCGGAACTCACTCTTTGCCATGATCTACACCTCCGATAGGTGCTCAAAGGTACTACGATGGACGACCGCCTGTCAACGGACGTTGTGAACCTGGAGTGACCGAAGCTGGCAGCCAGCGCGAGGCTGGCAGACGCTCTCCAACTGGAAGGGCAGCGTAAGTGCCCGTGGCCATGTTGCGAACTGGACGGTAAGCGGGCAGCCCGCCGTTAGACCGCCAGCCCCGGTCGGTAACACAGCCGGGCCATGTTTCAGTCCCGCGCTCCGGCCTCCACTACCTGCCCGGTCCTTGCCCGAAGGTTTGGAGTCGATGGACAGGGTGGTTACCTCACACGACACACAAACGTGCGAGGCAGTTTGCGGTATGGGCCGCTTCCCTTGAGCTTGAGTGCGGAGTCCTCGCCACCCTCTGTCTCCGCTTGACGCGCCCATGACTGCGGTGCACCGCGTTGTCCGGCAGCAACCGTTGCGCGTCTTGCCTCTCATGCCTTAGATGGTCCTGAACAGGTCAGCCATCGCGTGCGGGTCACTCTCGGTCAGCTCCTCGATGGAGCGCACGTTGTCGCTCACCTGCTGGAGCGCACCGGAGTAGCCACAGCCCAGCGCGACACCGAAGCAGCGCACTGCAGTCTTGTCCTTCACGCGGTTCCACTCGCGCATGAAGTCCTGGTCCATCGAGCCGTACTCATCGTCGGTGATGAACACGATGTCAGGCTTGGGCTTGTTGTCGTTGTCGTACGCCTGCTCCATGATGCCCAGTGCCTGGCGCAGCGGCGTTTCGTAGTGCGTGCCGCCGCCCCAGAAGTGCTCCGTCATTTCGAGCACACCGGGGATGGTGGTCTTGCCTCCGACGAAGGAGATCGACCACTGCTGGCGCGATGACGAGAATCCGATGTAGTGGAAGTCGCGGTTCTTCTGGCGAGCCTGGTCGCACAGTGCGAGTGCAAGCGCCTTGGACCACGCCTCGCGGGTGCCACCCATCACGTCATCGGCACCCATCGAGCCGGACTCATCCACCACGACGATGACCGGACCTTGACCGACCTTCTCCTTGCCACGCAGGTCGTACTCCAGAATCTCGTGGTTGGCGAAGCGCATCCAGAAGTCGGCTTCCAACTCTGGCGTGGCCAGGTTCAGCATCTCGGCAGGGATCATGCGAGGCAGGTTGTCGCCCAGCTTGACACCCACGACCTCATCAGCCGCGT
>Ga0247676_1000089_pt1 | contig 17106 bp, 24 predicted proteins | sample CNK17_metaG_FD_182802 | JGI IMG/M metagenome (GOLD analysis project Ga0247676, IMG submission 182802) | Soil microbial communities from Purdue University Martell Research Forest, Indiana, United States - CNK17 | ecosystem: Environmental > Terrestrial > Soil > Temperate forest > Bulk soil...
TTCTGCGCATTTCTCATAATCTTTTTTTTCTAAATATTTTAGCATTTTTTTAAATTCTAAAAGTCCAGAAATTCCAATATTATAAGCTATGTCAATTAATATATTTTGTCTAATTCCATCTAATTTATCAAAAAAATCAATAAGAGTTGATAAATTTAAATATAAATTATCCAATAATATTATTAACCAAGATTCAGCAACAGATTTAGGAATTTCGCAATCATCTAAATTAAATCCATATCCAATTGTCAATTTTCCTTTAGAACATTTATATAATCTACTTTCAAAACCTTCATTTTTTTTAACTAATTCAATTAAATTATTTCTATCAGTTGTATGTTGAAAATATAAAGTATTCAATTAACTATCTCCAAATGATATTAAATAATATTATTATAAATTAAATATAATTTTTACGCTAATAAAATAATTAAATTAGAAAATATATTTATTATACATTTCAATCTTTATTTTGAATTAAATATATTTGATAATTTATCAAATCACATTTAATACAATAAAAAACTAATTAGATATTATGCGTACAAGATAAAATACGTCTTTCACTTTGATATTGCAAATTATCATTGCATTTAACACATAAATATCCTATAGGAATATTATGATCACAAATAGTAGATGTAGGTTTATAGTTTCTTAATATATTATTATTTTCACATAATTTACATTCTATATGTTTTTCAATACCATGATCACATTTATTATATTTTTTATTTTTAAATTGTTTGATTTCTTCTTCTAAATTATTTATTTTTAATTTTAGAGATTCCAATAAAAATAAATCATTAATATATTGCTTCAATATATTACAAATTTCACAATCCAGAATTTTTATATTAATTCCATGTTTGCATAATATTTTCATTTAAAAGTCACCTTTTTTAATAATTTCAATTTCAACTGGATATAAAGATTCAACAATTCGTTTCTTAATTTTAAATTCTGAAGTCTCAAAACCTTTAATATCAATAAAGCGACACATACCATCAGAATAGAAAACCTGATAATCGGTGACATATTTAACACCTCCTGGCAAATGAAAAGGAACTTGTCTTAAAAAGAAAACAACTTCTCCAGATTTAATTAATAAATTAAGATAATTATAATAATTATATTCAAGAGTACTAGAAAATTTAAGCCCATTGTTATTAATGGGCTTAGCTTTAAATTTATGAAATTTTTTTTTAAACATTAAACTACCTCAATATTTAATGAATCTATTAAATCTTGTTTATTGTATTTAGATAATTCAATTAAAAATTCCAAATTAGAACAATTAGGATGGAATTTTTTAGTAGAATTTTTTACCTTAGTAAATATTGATCCAATTTTCATCCAAGATAAATCAGGATATATTTCTTTAAGTTTTTTGCAAACAATCGCTCCTTCATTAATTATTCTGTTTATAGACTCATAAGAATTTTTTTTCTTATTTTCAGTAGGTACCCATGGAATAAAAGAAGAAGGCTTATAAGACAAACATAAATTTTTAAATTCTGCAATATTAGGAGCCCAAGAAAATTTAGAACTACATTCACTAATTGCTCTATTTATATCATTATCAGATATATCTTTAAGCTCACTTTCCCATATTATTGATATCCTTTTAAGTTCTTCAGAATTAGATGCCTTTTCATTAGATTTATTACTAAATAGGCCCCGTAAGCGGACCAATATCTTCAATGCTCTTGAGTCCGAGTAGATTGAGCATTTCTCCGAGGTCATCAAAATGCTCTTGTTTTCCATTATTTCCATTATATTTTCCATTTCCATTCTCCTTAGTTAATTTTATTGGGAATAACCCCTTCCATCCGTTAATAATACTATTGTTTATTATTTGATCTATATCTTGCCCCTCGTCTTTGTATTTTTTTAAAAGATTAATTGCTTTATTCTGAGCTAATTCAGTCATAGGAGATTTTACTGATTTTCTATGATGTAAAAATTCTTTCCAAGTTTCTTTTTTAATCCAATCAGGTAAATCAATATTTTTTGAAATAAACAAATCGCGTTCTTTGCGATAAGTTTTTCTTTTTTCTTTGCTTATACATGTTTCTTTGCTTATATATGTTGCTTTAGGAGATTTTTTATGTGAAATTTCTTTATTATAATCATTATCTTGAGATGTGCTTGAGCATAAAATTACCGGAACATCTGTTCCTATATCTTGATATAATATAGGAACATATGTTCCTATATCTTGAGAATTATGGGAACGATTGTTCCTATAATTTTTTCCAGAAATAGAGGAACAAATAGGTCTATTTATTTTTCTTGATTGATGATAATTGATTAAAAAATCAGCAGGATGATATAAATTTTTTCTTTTATCATTTTTTCCATGCATCACCGTTATTAATTTAATATTGATCAAATTAGTTAAATTTTTTCTAAGTCCTCTAGGGGTTAAATTAAGCTCTTTAGCGAGCTCTTCTTGAGATATCCATGCATAAGCATTGCTACCTACTCTAAAAGCTAAAGTAAATAATACAGCACGGTCAGAAAGGGTTAATTTTTTATAGGAAGATGAATTGTCACGTAAATACAAAGCAATGTCTAAAGAGATGCTCATATTAATGTCCTTATGTAAGGGTAATAGCCCTAAATAATACAACTATTTATTAAAAATTTCTTTTAATAATGATAAATTATATATATTTCATCTTGAAATATCTATATAAAATTGATAAAATAATTAATTAATCAATCAATCTAGGAGTTAATATGCAATTAGATTTAACTATGATCAAAAATGAAACTTTGCTTAATTTTGGAAAATCTTTAATAAAAATAAAATCTAAATTTGAAGATATGCTAAATATTGCATTGGATTCAGCTACAAAAGAAATAAATTCAGATAAAAGAAAAGAAGTTGAAATAGTTTTAAATGATATGTTAAATGATGAAATGAGTAAATATAATTTACAATTCATTAGTTGTATGAATAAATGCACAAATTTAATAGAAAGCAGTTTGAATTGTTAATTTTTTAATATACAATTGTTAATTAAATTTTATTAAAAGGAGTTTTTAATGTCTATAAAAGAATTTCAGATAAATTTTACAGGTCAATTAGTTAATCCAAGGATAGGTCATTTATTAACAGATGATACTTTATCTACAGTAACTACCGCGGGATACTTAAATCCTTATATTAAAAGTCAAGGATTTAGTGTTCTTCCTACTGATTTTATATTTGTTGCGGCTTCTGATGGTATGCAAATATATAAACCAGTTTTTAGCGGAGAAGAAGTAACATTGACTGTATTGCCATAAATTGTTAATATATAAATTTAGTGTTATGCCTATATATTCCTCGTTATATTATAGGTATTTTTTTAGCGTTGCCTTCTTCGTCTTACGGCGTATGGCAACGTTTTTTTTATTCTAATGGCATAAGATATTCTAATTTTATTTCTATATTTTTTAATTTTGCTAATCTAATAATATTGTAACAAACCTTTAAAGAAGGTTTTCTTTTTCCTGTTTCATAATTAGATAAAGTACATTGTTTAATAAATAATAAATCAGATAATTCTTTTTGATTAAAACCAAGTTTTTTCCTTAATTTCTTCAATCTTTCTGATGATAACATATTAGTATACTCTATATTTATGGCTATTTGAATATAATACAATAAATTAATAAAATAAAATAGTTTAAATAATATAAAAATATTAGTTGATATTATTATTTCAATAAGCCATAATTATTTTGTAAATAAGGAGATTAGAAATGAATGACTGGACAACTAGAAGTATTGTATCTAATGTTTTTAGAGTTATTGGATTTGAAAATATAGCAAAACATATAGATAATGATATTGATGATATAAATATTTATATAAATTATATTAATCATATAAAAAAAACAAATAAAATTAGCAAAGATTTAAAGGAATTTATAAACTATTTTTTATAAGGAGCAATTATGATATCAATTAAACAAAATGAAATAAGATGCTATATATATGATTTAGTATCAAATGATAAAGTATGTTATGCGCATCTTAATGAAGAAGAAAAATCAATATTAACAGGTTTAATAATAAAAAATTCAAAACCTAATTTTGCTCATGAATTCGTCACTGAATCTGATAAAGGAGATCAACTTCCATATTTATTAGCAAATTATCTTATTAGCAAGGGATTTGGAATTGAATATAATAATGAAAAGGCAAATAATTTAATAGAATATATGTCTCAAATAGCCACAAAGCATGCTGAAATAACTATTGATGATATGTTAAATGATGTAAAAGAACAGTTTGAATTTGATAAAAAATTTTATAAGGATGATAGCCAATGAGCAATACTATACTTGTTATAGGAGAATCAGGAAGTGGAAAAAGCTCTTCAATAAAAAATCTTCCTTCACATGAAACATGCATAATAAATGTTCTTGATAAACCTTTACCTTTCAAAGGATTTAAAAATAATTATATAAGAATTCAATCTGATGAAAGAAAAATAAATTATTTAGCTACTGATGATACATTAAAGATAAGATCGTCAATAAAAAAAATAAATGATGAGCGACCAGAAATAAAAAATATAATTATAGATGATTTTCAATATATAATGGCAAATCAATTCATGAGAAAAGCTTTAGAAAAAGGATATGATAAATTCACAGAAATAGGTCAAAATGCATGGAATATAATTAAAGATTTAACATCATGCAGAGACGATCTTAAATGTTATGTTTTATCTCATTCTGACTCTGATAGTTATGGAAAAGTAAAATGCAAAACAATAGGAAAAATGTTAGATGACAAAATATGCCTAGAAGGAATGTTCACTATAGTTTTTCATGCAATAACTAATGATAATAAATATAAATTTTTAACTCAAAATGATGGTATTCATTTAGCTAAATCACCGCTCGGAATGTTCAATGAAAAATATATAGATAATGATTTGAATGAAATAAATAAAAAAATAGATGAATATTTTAATGAAGATATTATTAAATAGGAAAAAATATGAATAAAGAAATAGAAGAAGCATCATTAGTTTTTATAAAAAAATTTTATAAAAATATGGAAAATTTTGTAATAGATTTAGATAAACTATTTAAAGAAAAAAAAATAAAAGATAAAGATATTTTTGAAATAATAGATGTATCAATTAAAGGTTTATTTATAACTCATATTGATAGAATGATATCCATAATTATGGATCAAGACATTGAATTTATTGATAAATTAGATTCAGCAAAACTTTATATTATTTCTACTAGTGAAATGATAAATAATATATTAGATATGAATAATATAAAAATTGAAAATAGAATTTTAAATTAAGGAGCTTTTATGAATGTATCAAATTATGAAATAGAACCATTAACTGAAGAAGAGGCATTAGGATTATTAGAAAATGGAAATTATAAAGCAAAAATAAATGACATAGAAATAAAATCATCAAAAAGTGGAACAAAATATCCAGTAGTTAATTTAGATGTATTTGATAAAAATAATAACATTAAAAAATTTAATGATTGGTTATCATTGCCTCATAAGATTAAACATATTTGTGATTCATTAGGTTTTGAAGAAGATTATAAAAATAGAAATTTTCCAATTTCAAAAATAAATGGTAAATTTATAACTGTCAAAATATCTATATCTAAACCTACTGATAAATATCCTATTCCAAGAAATAATATAATAGATTATTTACCCATAGAAAATAATTATGATTTAAATGATGATTTAATTTTTTAAAAAAATTGATAAATTTCTAAAAATAATTTAAAATATTACATTTGAATTATATATAAGGGATTATATGAAAAATACATTGATTTTTGTTTCAATTTTGTTGATTTTTATAATTCCTGTAAAATCTATAGCCTGTTATTATGATGAAAATTGCGATGTAACTGATATGTTTTCAGAATATATTGATCAAAATTCTTCTTCGGAAGATAGTAAAACTACATCTATTCACGAAAAAGAATACATTTTTGAAATATATCCATATATTAATATTAAATATAATTCAAAAGAACTTAATGACGAAGATAAAGAGATTAAAAATGCCTCTGAAAAAAGGTAAATCAAATAAAATTATTTCTGAAAATATTAAAACAGAAATAAAACATGGAAAACCTAAAAAACAAGCTGTTGCAATTGCAATGTCTAAAGCTAATAAATCAAATAAAAAGAAAAAAGCCCGTTAATCGGGCTTTTGTTCATCAATTAAAGGTAAATTTCTTAGTATATCTAAAGCATTTAATACATTTTTTGCTGGAAATTCAAGCAAAATAGAAGCAATTTGTTGAACTTGATTTTCATTTATATTAAATTTTTTCATTTAATATCCTTTTTATAAATTAAGTTGTTGCAAACTAACAAATGATACAGAGCTTCCCAATCCAGAAATAGATGATAAAATTTTATAACTTGAACCTAATGGAATAATGGAGTTCAATGTATTATCTATTGTAGCTGCTATTCCTGATAAACTTATAGTTGCAATTGTATTATATCCTGATCCTGAATCTATTTGAAGAGTTGCACTAGCGCTTCCAGCAATAACACTTGTTAATCCTATTGTAGCAATAATATGAGTATCATTAGTCAAACTTGGTGTGTATACAGTTGAAAAAGATGGACTATTAACAATAGAATAAGACCTAGATGTATTCAATTGAGAATTTTTTAAATTAATTGGAATAAAATTATTAAAATTAATATCATTTATCTCTTTTTTCCAAATCATTGAATTAAAAGTATTATCTATGCACCACCATAAATCACCAGTAATAGTATTAAACCATGAATATTTAAAATCTGGAATATTAACATAAACTCCAACTCCTAAATTTGTAGGATCAAGAACATCTAGTTCTGTTGAAGTTGGATCGCGATCACATAAATAATAAAATGATCCATATCCTGTTAATAAAGTTGGGTTACCCATTTTAAATTCCTTTGAATAATGCAACAGTTAAAGTTGAAGTATCTAAAGCACTACTTGATGTCACAGTAAAAGAACCAGATGCAATATTAAGCCTATATCCAGTACCTGGAGTTCCTCCAGAAGTAACAACTGCTACAGTTCCCGAACATGACGTAGTAACAAATGAATCATTTACCGTTGCTGTTCCAGTAGACAATACTACGCTAGTAACAAATGCAGCATTTGCAGTTCCAGCAGACACAGGAGCGCTTTTTATTTGCAATCCTTTATTTACCGTATTAATTATTAAATTGCCATTTGCTGCAACATCACCAATACTTGTCATAAATAATCCAGTAGAATAGCTAACAGCTGATCCTTGCGCTATTCCAGCAGAATAATTAAATTGAAGTTGGTTAGATAAATGTACAATTTGAAAATTACTTCCGCTATAAGAAGAAATATTATTTGATCCATTCCAAAAAGAATCAAAATTTATGGCCTGATTTCCATGAGCATCATGAAATAAAGATAAACCAGGATATCCATCAGCAGTCGTATAAAATTTTAATGAATTATTTGTTGTTCCATCTGTACCATATAAATTTAAAACGCCTGGTGTTTGAAATGTTTGAGATGAACTATTAGCACCAACATATAAATGAACCCCACTTGAATCATAAAATAAGTGAGTATTATCTTGAGAAATAGCTCCGCTTACTCCAGAAAATATTACGCTTCCACTAGTTAATCCCGATAAAGTTAATGCGGTAGTTGTTAATAAATTTGTGCTTGGATTAAATGTTAGACCTGTTCCTAAATTAAATGGCTGATTTCCATTAGTTGATGATGCAGCAAAAATTGGAAAATAACTAGCATTATTAGATACACTAACAGTAGCTCCATTATTTGCATTAGTAGCCGTGGTTGCTGTAGTTGCAGTAGTAGCGCTAGTTGCTGTAGTGGCATTTCCAGATAAACTAGCCGTAATTGTTCCAGCAGAAAAATTACCTGAACTATCTCTTGAAACAATAGTGCTCGCAGTATTTGCATCAGTATAAGCTAAAGATATTAAATTTTTAGATGAATCTGTTACAACAGCCTGAGAAGCAGTAAGAGAAGATATTCTAGCAGTTTTACTTGTTCCTGTAATAATAATATTACCACCTGGAACTGTAACATCATAAGATGTTTGTCCTAATGCCATTACTACCTGACTTCCTGAAAAGCTTCTAAAAATAAGATCATCTGCATTAGAAGTTAAAGCAGCAGTTCCAGGAAACATAGCGCTAATCCATTTAGCTATTCCAGCGGTATCCCATTGATAAGCTGCTAATCCATTAGTTTGATCCCCTCTACTTGATCTATATACAGAAAAATTACTTATTCCTGATGAAGAAGTACTTAAAATATATTGTATGCTTGGTCCTGAAGTAGAAGCTGTAAAAACGCTTCCACTCCAAGTAAGAGCATTAGAATTAACAATATTAGTGCCATTATAATAAAGTATTCCATTAGTAGATGAAAAATTAGAAGTATTAAAATCTGCTGTAATATTTGATCCAGAAGTTCCAATATTTAAAGTACTATTAGGACTTGTAATATTAAGAGCTCCGGTTAATCCATTAAGACTTGCAACTCCAGCAGAAGTTCCTCCAACATCTCCAACTTTATTAACTGAAAAAGCAATCACAGATAAATCTATTTGATTATTAGCAGCACTTGTGCTTGAAGCGCTTCTAACTACTGGAAATACAATATCATTAGGACTTAAAGTTACTTGAAATGATAAAATAACAGGAGGAGTTTTTTCTCCCGGAAAAACTGTAAAAGGAATATCTGATCCACTATGATAACCCATTCCTGAAACAATAGGATTAATAGGTAAAAATCCTCCTCTTCCATCTCCAGTTAAATTTAAGTTTGCACTTAAATAATAATCTGTTGATGAAGGATTAGTATTAGTAGCATCATAATAAAACACACATGTCATATCTATTTGATAAGTACCGGCTTCAGTTCCTACATTTTTTATCCCAACTTGACCTATTCCAAAAGGATTAGTAGTGTAAAACTGTATATTATTTACATTATTAACTAAAGGAACATTATTAGCGAATGGAATTAAATAAAAGTCTAAAAGTGCAAATGAAATTGGACTTACAATACCTGAATCTACTACATAACCATATCCTACTGATGGACCTGTTCCAGTTAAAGAAATAACTCCATTAGTTATGTCAATTCCATCTCCAGCAGTAACATCTACCGGATTAGTTGATCCATCCCATGATTCAACAACAATAGGAATATTAACAAATCCATTCATACCATTTATTGACAAAACATAAGGCTGGCTTATCCAAAATCCAGGGCCAAGATCTGAAATAAGTAATAATCTATAATATTGATTATTTTCAATGTCAGTAAAAGTCTGTGATCCATCGCTATTTTTAAGATGTACTGTAGCAGTTCCGATAGATTGGAAATAAATGCTTTGACCTGGTGTTAATGATCCTATTTCTCCAAAATTATTAGGTAATATTATTGTATTTCCAGGGTTATCTACAACTAAAGAAATATTAGTTGGAGGAGGATTAGTTATTGTATAAAAACCACCAGAAAAATCACTATCTGAAATAGTAAAAAATGGCTCTCCTAATCCTAAATTTATATATGATTGGTTTACATTAGCTACATCAGATAAATTATTAGCAACAGTTAAAAATGGTCCGCCAGAACTAGTTCCTGTAACATTAAAAATTTTAATATTATCTAATCCTATTTCTCTTGGAAGTGGCTCTACTAAAACAAACATATTTCCAGCTAAAGTATTTCCAGCGCTTACCGAAAAAGATTGACCAACTTTCAATTGTTCAATTGATTGAAAATCATTAGACCTCTGAATTTTCCATTTTGTAATTGAGCTCCCAGTATTAACTACATCATAAATTCCATTTTCATTAGCATGAGTTTGATTAAATAAAAATATTCTATCCCCTACTTGAGCAATGACGCCATCAACAGATAATAATCCATTAGTTACAGATGTTAAAGTTGAAGAAATTCCATTATTTAATTCACCATTAAAATATGTTCCTGATAAATTATTAGGAGATGATAATCTAACTGGTGTAACAATTGGATAAAGATTAAATGACGTCACAGTCATAATATATTACTCCATGTAATATTATTGAGGAGCTATAAATGCTACATAATTTAATGTACAAGTAGCGCCAGGATCAGCACTAAAAGTTACGTCAAAACTTCCAGAACCAGCTACTGCTTTTATAACAGAAGCAGGATTACTAGAAGTAGCAATAGTGGCAACTACAATACTCGAAGCTGTCATTCCAGTTACAGGAACAGTAATAGGTCCTGCGCCAGCTCCACCAATATTTCCAGTAGTAGCAGATTTAATATTAGCAGAAGATTGAGCTCCCAAATTAGTTCTAGCAGTTGCAGCATTTGATACATCAGATAAATTATTTGATGCAACCAAAAAAGTACTTCCTGACGGAACAGAAACAGGATTAAATACTAAATCATCTATCCCTAATGCTGCTGGCAATGGTTCACATACTACCCATGAACTACCAGCCAATGTAGAGCCCGCACCAACAGTTACTATTTGACCTGTTTGTATTTGTTCAATTGATTGAAAATCAGCTCTTCGAGTAAAAACAGTCGGAGCTCCTATAGTAGTAACTTGATAAATTCCATTCTCATTTTCATTAGTTTGATTAGCAAGCAATACATAATCATTTAATAATAAAGGAATATTATCTACGTTAGGCCATCCAGCAGAAACAGTTAATGTCGCTTGTAGACCTGTATTCAATGGGCCATTATAATAAATTCCTGGAATATTTCCTTCTGCAGTTAATCTAACTGGAGTTAAAACTGGGTAAAAATTATAAAATGTTAAAGATGTAGTCATATATTTCTCCTTAAAAAAATTATTTAACTTCCCCACACCAAACCTGATGCAGTTGTCCCTGTAGTATTTATTTTTGTAGAATAAATGTTGTGCCATCTTCCAGCAGCAGCATTAGTGAGAATCTGAGTAGTTCCATCCCACTTTACATAAGATATGTTACCAGAAGTACCAACCCATAACCAGCTTGAAAATTCAGTATTACCATTAGTTCCATATGGAACATCAAGAGTTACATTTCCACTTCTAGCAGGACCTGTAGCCAATCTAAAAGGACCTGTATATAAATTAGGGTCTAAAGGTGGTATATTTATAAATTGATTAGCCATAAAATCTCCTAAAGTTTAATCATAAAAGTTAAATAAGAAGTAGATTGAATAATATTAATTGGTTGTTGGCCAGTATAACCAGAAATAGTTCCTGTATTAAATGATCTTCCGGCTGTGCCAGCACCTGCTAAACAATTTCCACCTCCTCCAGTAAGAGTAAGAAAATCTACAGCATTACCCGGTCCATTATGAAGATGATTAGGTATTTGGTCTAATGTTAAAGATTCAGAGTCAGCTCCTACAAAAGTTCCTATAGGATGAACTACTCCACCACCAGAAAAAGCATTACCAATAACTCTATTTAATGATATGGGCAATCTTATAGATTTATTTGCATCCCAATCAGCTTGTGCGCTTCCTAATCTAGTTGTTTGAACACCACCGCTAGTAAAAACTGGACATAATGTATTTGGAATAGCATTCCATATTTTATTATATAGAAACCAAGTATCTATATTGGCCCTAGTGATAGCATTAGACAATGCATTCCCTATGGTTCCATCATTCATATATATCCAACCTGGTTCTATCATCATTGGAAGATATGAAACAAATTTTGTTGATCCAGTCCTTGGTGTTTGTATTAATGAATTTATTTGTTCATTAGATTCTAAATCAGAAATTAAATAATTATTTCCTATATATAAAGATGGTTTAGCTATATCAATATTACAATTAGAATTAGTAGGAAATCTTATTTGAATATATGTACCATCATCACCTGTGCTTCCAATTGTAAATAGAGATACATTAGGTATAGTAAAATTAACTATATATCTAGCCCAATTATTGGTTAAAGTAATTAATCCAGCATTAAAAAAATTAGTTGAGCTAGCTCCAGTTCCAGTTCCAAAATATTGTTCAATATATAATTGTAAAGTATTTGCGCCAACCCCATTAGTTCTAGCCCATATAGAGAAAGTCATTTCCTGATCTTCTAATGTATTTACATCAGGATTTATTGGTATTTGTATTCCTTTTCTAGTTTCAGAAAATGCATTAGATGTATAATTTAAAAAATATAAGGGAGCTACATCTCCAGTTAATGGATTTGATCCTAATGAAAATTTATTGAATGTAATTGTATCATTAGCTCCCATATTGGTATTAAAAAATGTTATATCTGGAGTAAAAAATTGACTATGAGAGCTAGGAGCAATAATAGTTCCATCTGGTATGGATGGACCTATTAATCCTAACCCATTTCCTTGATTATATAAAAATGATCCATTAACTATATAATTTTTTAAATTTATATTAGTAGTTACAGTTCCACCACCAGAAGCAGTAACTCCAGGATAATTATTTATTTGATAAACTAAATTATCATCTTTATCATATATTTGTATAAAATAAAATTCTTCAGGCAATGAATCATCAAATTCCCAATAAAATGGCCCAGAAGTACCATTTAAATCAAATAAAACAGGCTGAGTCCATGGCAATGTTCCGCCAGCATCTTGAAATACAGGCTTATATTCCGTTAAATTAAGACTACTATAAGTGTACATTTTTCCTGAACCGAGAGGCTTTCCAGAATCATCGGGAAGATACCAAAATGGAACTGGAGCTAAACTATAGGTTTTTGTCATTATCATCTTCCTTATTTGAAACAGATAATGTTCCAGGAAATAACTTACCAAATAAATCAGATAACTTTTTTTCTTTTTGGTAAGAGTTTTTTTCTAAATTAATATTTTTTAAATCTTTTATCCAATCATCACTTCTAATATATTCAATAGCTTTAACATTCCTCTGAGAACCAACTAATTCATGTAAATTTTCATATATTTCATTAATCCATCCTCTCGCCTGATCTAAAGCACTTTCTGATCTAAAAGAAGAAGAAGATGGTTTTTCTAAATTAATTAAACTATGCCATGCATTTTTCATATCTTTTAATTTTTGTTGAGCATCAGGAACATTTTTCAATGAATCATGTAATTCATTGAATTTATTTTCATTTTTAATAAATTTTTTATAAAATTCTTTTCCATTAATTTCTCCTGTTTTTAATTTTTCTTCCATTTTTCTTCTTATTATTTTTTTCTGAGCTTCCTCTCTCGCTTGTTTATATGTTGGATTATTTTCATCCAAAACTCGTTCCATATTATTTCTAACATTTGTTAATACAGATGCCTCTTCCTTTTTTCCTGATTTAATTAAACTTTTTTCTTCATCAGATATAGATTTTTTAACTTTGTCTAAATATGCATAATTATTTTCTGGTATTCCTTTTAATTTACTTTGCCATCTAGTATTATTTTTTACATTATCAAATGCTTCTGAAATTACAGGATCATTTTTAAAAGAATCAACTAAATCTTTATCTAAATCTAATTGATAAGATTTTTCATATAATTTATTTATTTTTTGATCAGATGATATTGATTTATCATATATATCATTTAATAAAGAATTTATTGCTGTTTTTTCTTTATTCTTTCTTTCCATAGATAATTTAACATTTCTTGAAGATGCTTCTGAAGTTCTCGCATAATTTCCTTCTATTTTTCCCGTAAAAGGATTTGAACTTGCCTCTGAAGGACGCAATGGAGTCCCTAGTCTTTGAGATGCTTCTATAGAAGGATAAACATCTTCATATCTCAATCCTTTCAAGGATTCTTGACCAGGAATTGATCTATCTATTCCAAGAATTTTTAATAATTTAGGAGATAATGTACCAGCGGTAACACCAGCTTCTGCTCCTTTTTTTCCTCCAAAACCATATCCAATAGCTCCTCCAGCGGAACCTCTTGCTAATAAAGATAATAATTTATTATCTGATCCGGCTAATTTTCCAGCTCCTGCTCCAAAAGCTCCTAATGATGCTCCCAATCCTTGATCTTCAGGATTCATTAATGATCCTAATAAAGCATTCGAAGTAATAGATTTAGCAGTTTTTCCAGTTAACATCTTAAATAATTTATTTTCAGATGAGCTTTTTTCTAATATATCAGATGCTTTTTTAATTGCATTAGCTATCTCAGGTATTTTTTGTATATGAGCCGCTGTTTGAGTAGCTAATCCAGATTTTCCAATTAATCCTGGTCCAAAAAATGAAGCTAATTCTCCTATTCCTGCATTAATATTATTAGGAGCAAAATCAAATCCTTTTTTTTCTTTTATATTTAAACCTGGAATTAAATTTAAACCTTTTGCTCCTAAATTATATAGTCCTGGTCCTATATTTGCCAAACCTTGAGCAGCTCCAGAAGTAAAATCAGCAACTCCTTGAACATAATTTCTTACTGGTTTATTAATATTTTCTTCTGCAAATTGTCCTGCTTTTTCTAGATAAGATTTTTCAGGTTGTTTTTTTTGTATTAAAATAGCGCCTTCTCTAACTGGATCAAATTTATTATTTGATATTAGAGATGCCCCTTCTTTAATTGGATCAAAATCATACATTATCCTTGCCTCTTATATCCATTTTTTAAAAATAATTGAGCTTTCCCAGTAGGAACTTGATATAAATTTCCATCCGGACCTTGCATAACAATATTTTCGCCTTTAAACTTTTCTGCTTCTTTTAAAATAGATCCCTTAACAGATTCCTGAGATTTTTTGTTTTTATTAGATATATCTTCATAAGGATTCATTCCTGTAGAAGTCCTTATTTTTGCACCTTTACTTAAAATTTCATTAATCTTATCTTGAGCTGCTTGGAAAGCGACCCCAGTCATTTTCTGTCCAGCATGAGTATCTATTCCTTTTAACATATTATCTCTTATATCATTCATAACAGTAACACCAGGTTGACCACCTTCCAATAAATTCCTAGCATTAGCTATGCCGCTCATTGCTGATAAAGCTCCCACATATTCTCCAAATTCTTTTTGTTTTCTAGGATCATTGCTAAGTTGATCTATTATTCTTTTTGGAGAAAATCCAGCATATGTATTAGCATATTTTTTTATAATAGGAGTTGTAGAACTAGATAAATAATCTAATTCTGCATTAACTTGATCAACTAATTGAGTTCTTGTTTTGGTCGCAGTAGTTGGAGAAAATCTAGGACGTGGCAAATTATCTGGATCAAGACCTTCTTTTTCAGCTATTTTTCTTAATCCATAACCATTATTAATATAATCTTTCATTTTTATAGGGTCTATTCCCATTCCTCTTCCTTGAGCTAATAAATTATTCTGTTCTTCTGCTGTCAGTTGACCCCAATCATAATTTTGAGTTTGTTTAGTTTTATATTGATTTTCTATATTCTTTGATTGCTGACTTAAATTTAATGCATTCATTATCTGATTAGCAGCATTAGGATCAGATATTAACTCAGGATGTTGTCTTAATAATTCAGCAGCTCCAATTTGGCCAGCAGCTCCAGATTGACCATAAAGAGGATTTTGTTGTTGAAAATTAAGTCTATTAGTATTTGCATTTTTATAATTAATATCAGATTGAGTTTTTGGTATATAAAGTTGATTTTCCATTTGAGCTTTCTTTAATTGTTCAGGAAATAATTTGTTAACTCTTTCTTCTTGAGATTGAGCTAATTGATTAGCAATTTGAATTTGTTTATATTTCTCTAACTGATCAGCAATATCACTAGATACACTTGTAATTCCAAGCATAGTTTTTAATGTTTTATCACTAGGATTTTCATATTGAGGCAGAGGAATCATTGAAAAAGCCATAAATCACCTATAATCCAAATCCAATTAAAGCACCACTTATCAAGCTACCTAAATCTCCAAACATACTAGAATTAGCAGAATTTTTAGCTGCTTCTTCGCCATATTTAGCTTTAGCCATTTCTTGACCTAACATTTCATACATTCTACTTAATGAATTAGCAGATTTTTCCCCCATACCAACCTCATGCTCAAGACCTTGTCCGTATTGTGTATTTATTCCTAAAACATGATTCAGCCATGTTTCCATATCTTTATTTGAAATATTTTCAGCATTTTCTTGCTCTTGAAGCATTAATGGAGTACTTCCTGTTAAACCAGAAGAAGAAGCCATATTATTTGCAGCTCTAATAGCTTGCTCTTGCTCATATTCTGAATAAGGAGATTGACTATATCCACCCATAATATCATTAATAAACTTAGTAGGGTCTGACATTTTGCTTAAATATTTCTGATATTGTGGAATCGCCGCAGTTCCAGCATTATAAAAAGGATTTTGATAAGTAGCAGCCTGATTTGTATATTGGGTTAATTGTTTAGAAGCATCTTTATATGGTTTAGAAGGGTCACCACCAAATAATCCTCCTAGAAGACCAGCTGCCCCCATTCCAGCCATAGCCGTTCCAAATGCTTCATTAAATCCTGGCGATCCAAATCCTGAACTAGCCATATATTTTCCTTAAGGAGAAGTAGTGAAAGTTTGCCATATTCCACCTCTCCATATTTGAGGTCCTATAATAGTAGTATTATATATTATTTGACCTTCTGTGGGAGATTGAATTTTATTTCTTTGATCAGTAGTTAATCTAGGAATAAAAATTCCAAATTCTGATAAATATTCAATTACTGATTGAGAAAATGTCGTAATCCATGACATCCAAATTCCATTCATAAAATCCTTACTATTAGCAGTAATAGGATCATATATAGGAGGCAAATCTAAATTATTTGACATATTTACTCCGGTAATTGTTCATAAACCCAAGCAGCTCCCAAAATAATATAAGGAACTTGAGTAAAAAATTCTATTTTAGGAACAAAATATTGTCCTCTAGGAATAACTCCTAATTTTCTCCAAACTGTTCTAAATGATCTTTCGCCAACAGCACCCATTGGAGAAGATAATTTATTACCATAAGACTGACCACCATCTTTTGAATAAGATAAAAATACAGTAGGATTTATATCTTCTATTTTTGTATATTTAATTGTATTTGGAGTAAATCCAGTAGATACAATATCAATATAAATATTATCAATAGCAT
>Ga0247676_1000091_pt1 | contig 16818 bp, 27 predicted proteins | sample CNK17_metaG_FD_182802 | JGI IMG/M metagenome (GOLD analysis project Ga0247676, IMG submission 182802) | Soil microbial communities from Purdue University Martell Research Forest, Indiana, United States - CNK17 | ecosystem: Environmental > Terrestrial > Soil > Temperate forest > Bulk soil...
CGGTGTCCAGCCCGGCGGCAACTCTTTGAAATATGATACGACATCGGAAAATCCCGCCGTCTCGACCATGCGCGCCAGCGTGTTGCGATACTCCTGCAAACCGACCAGCGGGGTATCCAGCATGCCTTGCTGCACGGCGGGCGCCAAAATCTGTTCCTGCTTGCCGGCGATCGTCGCCAGCATGGCCAACCGCTCGGCCGGCGTGCCGCGTTGCCCGACATTGACCTGCATACTCCACTGCATCGACAACGCGCGCGGATCGATCGTCACCCACGCGCCACGGATCGACAGAACATTCGGCCGATCCTGTTGTTTCGCCAACATCCGCGCCAGACCGGCGTAGAGCGGCGCCAAGCCGGTTTCCGCCATAGTGCGCGCGATCATATCGATGCGGTCCTGGCTGGCAGAGGTTTGCGCGTCGACCGCCGTGGGCGTGGTGGATTGCAAGCTGTCGGCGGTCAGGCCCTGCGACGTGCGTGTGATGCCGGTGCGGCTTTCGCGAATCGCTTCGAGCTGTTCGAGCACCGGCAAGGCGGCGGCGCCCTGAAACGGCTTGGTCAGTTCTTGCACCGCGCCTTGAGTCGTCACCCGGATCAGCGAGCCGATCGCGGTCTGCCGCGCGTCCTCGATGTTCACCGCACCGAGCTGAATCACCGTGCGCGGGAAAATCGACTGCCCGAGACTGTCCAACACCGCGCGCATGACGCGGGTTTCGGTGCGTTGCAGGTCCATGACCATATCGGCTTGGCTGTAACCGATAATGCGGCCGGGCTCGCGATACGGCACGAACGCCGCAAGTGGGATTTCGTCGCAGCGGTCCCAGCGGATCAATTCGGGGCTGTTGCCGACCGCATGGGTGTGAATCAGTTCGGCCTGATAGTCGCCATCGGTGTCCATCAAACACCAACCCTCGACATAGCGCACGATGCGCATCGATGGGTCATCCGGCACCGTCGCCGCGCGGATCGCCTGCCCCGACACCCGATCGCGCGCCACCGCCTCGCGCCGGGAGCGTTGGTTGATGTTGGCGGCGGCGGCGCGCAGCACTTTGTCGGCTGGCAGGCCATCAGCGATCAGATCCCCGGCGGGGATATCCCGCACGTGAAAAATCGCCCGCGCGGTCTGCGCCTGGTCGGCATCCGCGACCACCCAAATCGCTTCCGGCATGATTGATTCGACAATCGGCCACGCCCGCGCCGCATGCCGCGTGATCTGCGCGCTGTAGAAGATCGGCGGTCCGCCGGCCTGGAAATACATCGCCCCTTCCGAGGTGGCGGCGACCGCGCGTTGCTCGTGCGGCAGCATCGGCCTTCGCGCGATGCGGCGGGCGGTAATGCCGGTCTCTTGCAGCAGGAATTGCACCTGCGGCGCCAGCAGATTGTTGCATTCCTCGTGCCGCACCGCCCGCTGCGCGCCCCAGCGCCATTTTGCCCAGCCGACTTTGCGGGTCAGGCCGTTCAACAGGATATCGTGCAGGATCATCCATCCCGGATTAGCAACAAATAAGCTCCAATGGGCATATTGCGTGGTTTTCCGAGCCAAATCGGCGTGCAGCAGCCCTAGTTGTTCGTTTTCGGCAATGAGCGGCACAAATTCCACCGGATTTTCGACGCCCATGAAGATTCTAAGCAGCGACGGCAGCGTGGCGCGCACGGTATCGCGCACGGTCGACAAAACCAGCCGCGAGCGGCCGGGTTCTTCGTCGCCGAACGGCTTGGCGGCATAATATTCCGACGCGCGCACGCGTTCTTCGCTCAGCGCGCGGTCATAATTCTGTGCCGCGCTGAAATACGACTGCATCTGCGTTTGTATTGACCGGTCATCGCGCGCGATGCGGTCATAGATGATTTCTTCCTGCCATGGCGTGCCGGATGGCGGGATCATCGGCTGCAAGCCGGCCTCGTAGCGCTGCAATTCCAGCGGCAGATCGGGCATTGCCGAGCGCATCGCCGCCGCCAGCCGGTCATCGTCCGGCCGCGACAGGTCCAGCATGGTCGTGATGCTCATACGCGCCGGGGTGACGAACGCATTGCCGGCGACATTCGGCGGCGCACCCGGCGACAGCAGTCCCATGGCGCCGCTCATGCGGGTTGCTCCCCGGTCTGCGTCAGATCATTCATCAGGCGTTCGCGGTGCACGTCCGCGTTGACCCTTAGAAAGTGCTCCACTTCGCCCCATTTGCTTTTCGCCAGACTCAATCGGCCGCCCTCGTTTGGTTGCGTGCGGCAAAATTGCTGGAACTGCTGCCTTAGCTGCTCGATGCCGGCTGCGCTTGTGTCGTCGTTCATCGATCTTCTCCAACAGCTTCGCCATCACCTCGCCGAGCGGGGTCATTCCATCCCCCGCATCGGCGCCCGCACCGGCACGCGGGTGTTCAGCAGGTTGCCGAGCCCCAATTGCAGCGCCATGCCACTCGGCACGAATGTGCAACACAGCGCGTCGGCGCTGTCCGGCGAACGAAACCCCCGCGCCCGCAGTTGCAGCTTGCTTTCGACCTGCATCCGTCCGTCGCTGAGGAAGGTGACGCGCGGCGCGCACAGATCGGCACGCAACTGGTCATCGAACGGCAGTGACACCGAGCGCGATTCCAGCCATTCGCGCACCGACAGCCAGAGCTGATCGCGCAACCGCACGAAACGCCCGGCGGCCGGCGGCGCTTCGCCGACATTGACCCCGATCACCGGCAGGTTCTGTTCGAGCAGTCGGTCTACTACGCCGGCACCGATGCCGATCACGTCAACCGCGATCAGTTGCGGCCGGTTCGCCGGCTGCGTCAGATCGAACTCGCTCTTGATCCGGCCGGACAGGCCCATTGTGTCGATGCCCTGCCAGCGGCGGGGTGGTTCGGTGACGCGATTGCCGCGCCGCTTGATCAAGCAGCTCTGATCCTGGCCGAACCGCGCCACGTCGACGCCCCAGATTTCCGGCGCGCCGATCAGCGGCAGCTCAACGCGTTCCATGGCACTTTCGACCAGCCCGGCCGGGATCAGCGTATCTTCCTCGGCGAGCGGGAATTCGCCGAGCACGCGGACGCGGTACTGGTTGGAATCCGCGCCCCAGCGGTTCAGCACTTCCTCGATGAACCCCGGATCAACGTAGCGGCTGTCATGACACGACACTTTCCGCAGCCACCATCGTTCCGGCTCCATATTGAACGCGCGCCAGAACATCCCCGTCGCCCGCGTTGGATTGCCGGTCATCACGGTGATGGCGCGCGGCGTGCTCATCGAACCGACAGCGGCTTCGAACACAGCTTCGGGCACGCCGCTGGCTTCATCGATCACCAGCAACAGGTGTTCGCTGTGCAGCCCTTGCAGCGATTCGGGATTGTCGGCGCGCGATGTGCGCGCGGTGACAAAACAATTGTCCGGTTGCGCCTTCAATTCGATCCGGTCGCTCTGCACATCGAACAGATTGGCCCAGGCGAACGGCAGCGAGCGATACACCGCGCGGAGTTCACCGAGCAGTGCGTCGTGCAACTGCGGCGAACTCGGCGCCGTCATGCCGACTTTGAAGGGTAACCGGGTGCAAGTGAACCACACCACCAAATTGGCCAGCCACTTGGTCTTGCCGACACCATGGCCCGAGCGGATCGCAATGCGGGTGTGGCCTTGGCTGATCGCCCGGTTGGCATCTTCCTGCCACTTGTCCGGTTCAACGTTGAGCACCTCGCGCCAGAACGAATTCACTGCGCGTCCGTATTGTTCGATGCAGAGTGCCCACGGATTGCCGGAATTAGCGATCGCTTCGGCGAGCTCGGTCATATCTCAGAGCCCGGCGTTTAATTCGCCGGCCAGCGCGTCGATCGACGGGCCGATTTCCTCTGCCACCACTTTCAACCGCGCCTGATAGTCGCGCGCCAGTGCGGGGTAGTGCTGCGCCAGGTAGGCCGCGCGGCCCTCCCGCCACCAGGCGGTGCAGCGCGCACATTCTGGCGCGTTGACCATGACATCATAGAGCCGGGGCAACGGGATGCCGTTCTCGCGTAGATACGCGAACACGTCGGCGTGGGACCAATCGAGTAAAGGGTAAAATAGCTCAACACCGTCCGGCGCCTGGCCACTCTGCGCCGGCAGTTGCTTCATATCGGCGCGCTTAGTGCCGCGAATTAGCAGGGTGAAACCGTCATCGAGCACCCGTTGATAGAGCGGCATCATCAGGTTGGCGCCGCAGCAGTCATAGCGGGACGCCAGCATGATCCTGTGCTCGCCCATCATCCTGCCGACCGGGTGCGCGCTGTGCGGCAGCAGATCAGTCGGCAACCCGTGTTCGATATTCCACGCCGCTACGTTGGTGTCGATGCGCACGAGATTCGGAATAGCGTCCTCAAACAGCCGTACCTGGTCCCGCATTTCCGGCAGGAGATCACCAGTATCCACATGCATGACGGTGATGCGGTGCAATTCGTGGCGCAGCATGTGCAGCACGGCGGTGGAATCCTTGCCGCCGCTCCACGACAACGCGATCTTTTCGTGCCGATCGAGCGGCGACAGATCGAGCTCGGTCATTCCCGCGTTGCCGTCCAGATCGCCGGCACAAGATCGGCAAACAGTTCCTCGTAAAGCTCGATGTCGCCGAACGCGGTGCGGAACACCGTATCGTCGCCCGGCGGCAGTACGACACGATCCACGTGCCAGCCGGTGGCGGACGTGCAGGCGCGCAGTTCATCCTTGCGAAAGAACTGCGCGCCCAGCACCGCCTGCGTCCGCGCATTGTCACCACGCTGGCGAAGATAGTCGAACACGAACAACCGGCCGCCTGGCCTGACGACGCGCGCGGCCTCTCGCAATGCGTCCACCAGCCCGTTCGCGTGGCACAGCGCGTAGAGGAACATGGCACCGTCGAACGTCGCGTCCTCGAATGGTATTGCGTGCATGTCGACGCGATAAGCGTCCAAGTGGGGTGGCACCTGGTCGAGCTGAAAATCGTTGTTGTTGACCAGCGTGAAATCCAGATCGGGCCGCAATTCCTGCATCAGCGCCGCCGGCTCGCCGAAGCCGCAGCCGATATCGAGCCAATGGGTCCCAACGCCGGGCTCCATGTGGAACAGCAGCGTGCTGATATGCGCGCGGTCGGTCGGTCCCAGCCGGAAGCCCTGCAAAATCCGAATGCCGCGCGCGAGGCAGCTTCGGGATGCCTCGTTGATCGCTTCGACCGGGATCACCGCAGGTAGCCGAGCAGGAACAGGATCACCAGCAGGATCAGCAGCACGCCGAGGATGCCGCCGAATTGCGGTGCGCCGTAATAGCCCGAGCGATAACCGTAGCCGCCGCCGAACAGCACCACCACCAGCACCACGACGAGCACCACCATCAGCGGGCTCACCCGCGTGGTGATCCGTCTGCGCCGCGCGTGATGGTGACGTTGGCCCACATGGCGCAGTCACGGAGCTGGCGCAGGACGAAGGTTTTATCCGGCCCGTCCGGCAACTCACGTTCGATGAACCCGACGAACTGCGCGAAGCTCTGCCGCACGCTGGCCATCGTTTCGAGCTGCGCGTCGGTCGGCTTGAGGTACTCGAACGTGGTGCTGTGCAGCGGCATACCAAATGCTCCGGTGTCGGGTTACGCCGCCGCCCGGCCTTGGAAACAGAGCGCGGTGTGGTCGGCGCAGTAGGGCGATAATTCGGCCACCGTCGCGTCGCAGAACATCCGGCGGCCGGTGATGTACTGGCAGCTCGAAAAACCGGGGCGCGGTTTATAGCGCGGCATGCCTTTGGGGCGACCGACGTTTTCCGCCACGCTGGCCGCCCCGCCGGGCGCTCCCGGTTTCCCTTCGGCACGTCGCGAAGGCGCGACCGCGACCGGCTTCGGCGCCGGCAGCGGTTTGGCCTTCTGGGGCTCGATGCGGGCGCGTTCGGCGGCACGACGGCGCCGCCTGGCGGCCTGGCTGTCAGGGCAGCCGTGCAACGGGCTGCCGCGCGGTGGCAGCCGGGCGCGTGTGCGGTAGCCGAGCACGGCGGATTTCGTGGTGCGGAGCTCGGCCGCAATCTCGGTCGCCTTGATCCCGCTCAGCCAGAGCTGCACCAGTTTGCGGCGGAATTTGAGCGGTAGATCGCTATGGGTGCAGCCCCAGCAGATCAACGCCCCGCCGATCGCGCGGTTCCACACCAGCGGCGCGGTGCAATCGGGGCAGCGCTGCGCGGCGTCGCCCCTGGCCCCCGCCGCCCACGCCCGGCGCATTTCGTCTGTGGTCCGGCCGTTCTGCCAGATAACCCCTTCGACGGCGTTGATAGGTCCGCGCAGATAAGGCGGGGCCGGCTCCAAGCGGGGGCCGGGGGGGGTCGCGAGCGACGCGCTGGCGGGGGGCGCGTCGGCTGGCATCAGTCGCGGCCGCGGGGCGGCAGCGTGACAACCGAGGCGGAACTGGTGTGCGGCATGGTGTGTGCCTCCCTGTCACCAGCCTGCGGCGCCGGTTCCGTGTTGTCAATTAGGCGCTGCCTACCCAACATGCCGCCCCCGCTCCCGCGCGGCGCATCCAGCACGGTCCGCGCACCAAACTGCGACGCGGCCAGAAAGTGGCCAGCGAGTAGGGAATGAACACCATCCAACCCGCCGGCATTGTCCAGATCGGATTGCTTGAGGTGACAGTACGGCAATAGGAGCTCGATTGCGCGCATGTAGTAATCGGCCGCCCATTTGTGGTCGGCGCCCGGCACGGCCTTGCGAATATGCGCGATTGCCTCGGCCAGCGTGCGGCGGGTGATCAGATGCAGCGCTTCGGCTGGCAATCGGCCACGTTCGGACAGGTATTCTGCCGTTCTGCGCGTGTCATAGCGTGGCTGTTTCCGCCGAGGCTTGCGCCGGTCGTGCGAATCGGGTGCCTCGGTGACCGTTTGGTGGTTACCCTCGCTGTCAAACGCCAGCGCAATTTGCGCGTCCGATGGCGCCGGCAAGGGGTTTTCGGCCTCAATCGCGTTCCCGACTGCCGGAATTTTCGTTTCGCTTTCTTCCGCTACCATCGGTTGCACCCCTCCCTAAGCCACTGAGCTCGTTACACTCTCTCTCCTCTCTCCCTCAAAAGAGGAAAGAGAGAGAGAGATGGTACAGGGCAGGACAGGTAGCAGGACAGTAGGAAATGCCGAGTTTCACTGTGCGCACAAAAACAGGACGACAGGACGGTTGGGACGGTGTTTTCGCGTTGGCGTAAATGAATGCGAGGCGGTCGCGCGCGGGAGTCTATACCACGCGCGACCCCTAACGGATTTCATACGCGCGCGAAAATGCCGTCCCAACCGTCCTGTCGTCCTGTTTTTGTGAGGGAGGCTGACAATTCCAGGACGGTCTGGAATGACCAACTGTCCTGCCGTCCTGTTCGGAGCGCCGATGCCAGCGACGCCTACCATACCACACTCGGGCGTATGGGGAACCGGCACAGAAAAGCCCGGCAGCGTCGCCACTGCCGGGCTTGTCATGGGCGTATGGGGTAATCAGCGCCGCGATGGATCGGGCGCCAGTCGCGCCCCATAGAGTCGCTGCTCACGCGCCCAATTGTCGATTGCCTTAACTTGCGCGTCATACGCGGCTTGCGTCATGCCGGACCGCGCCTCAAGAAACCGCCGGTCTAGCGCGTCCATAGAACGCTCAATAGCACGCTCGATTTGTTCTTCGGTCATTAGCTCACACTCCCGCCGGGCGATGGGGATAATAGCGAGCACAGATTGCAGCGCGTTCCGCCTCGGTAGGCTCGCGTTCGATGTGGTGGATATAGCTAATCCGACCCCGCTTATCTTCACAGATTACGTCAACCCAAAGGAATTCGTTACGATTAAACGCGCGCTCCGCCATCCACACCGCGCCACGCTTATCGCGATACGCGCGCCGCTCCGTGCGACCGTTTAGGCAATCGTGAGCATTTACATAGTAGGTTGGCACTGCCGTTACTCCGTTTGCTTGTTGACGAACGAATATCTAATGGCTGCCGCACATACGTGCAATGCGCACGTAAGCATGGCAGCCATGTACAGATCACAGATCAATCGCAGAGTGTGAGCCGTAACTTTAGCAGCTTCGGCATAAGATCAGTGCGGATATGGACATAATCGCCGCCCCCGCTAAATTTGTCGCCATCGAGATAGCCAAGCAATTCGTTTAATGCGTCGCGGGTTTCACTGATTGTCGCGCGCGCGTCATCTCGCTGCCGGGCCAGGGTTTGAATGTGGTTTGCCATGATCAGCGCCCGCACACATCGCTGCACTGATCTTCATACCGCGCGTCCAGACCGTCGCCAGCGTAATCGTTGACAGCCATCTGTTCGCGCAGCACGGCCGTGCAGCGCGCGCTGCTACCGTCCAGCCCGCCAACGTGCGCAATCCCGTATGTCGTGCGGCCGGCAATCGTGCTGGGCGGATAGTAAGTCGCCACCTCGCCAGCCTGTATCATCGCGCCGCAGCACAGGCATTTAGCGGCATATTTCACGCTGATAGTGCGGGGCTCTGGGCGACGGTTGCGGTTAAACTTTCTTGGGTAGGCCATGGGGACACTCCGTTTGCTTGTTGACGGAGCGATATCTAGTGACACTCTCATACGTGCGCAATACACGTATAGCGCATGCCAGCCATGCATTTACGTGCGTTGCGCACGCGTGACGGCGCCGCTAAATCTCTGTCCGTCAACAAGGCAACGGAGCAACGAGCGTGAAAACCGAAGTCTATCAACAAGTCACAGACCGTATCGTGACGATGCTAGAGGCAGGAACCAAGCCATGGCAAAAGTCATGGGATGGCAGTTTTCCCACCATTACCGGTGCCATGCAGCGCCCGTTGCGCGCCAACGGTCAGGCATACAAGGGCATGAACGTCATTAATCTTTGGTGCGCAGCGCAAACGCGTGGCCTACAGTCGCGCCATTGGATGACATACAAGGGCGCGCAAGAACTCGGCGCGCAAGTGCGCAAGGGCGCGCGGGGCGAATTCGCCTTCTATGTTGGCCAGTCGACGCGCGCGGCGGAAAACGAGAATGAGTCAGATCAAACGTTCTCATTTCTCAAGTGCTACCACGTGTTTAACGCGGACGAAATCGACGGCTTGCCGCCACGTTTCGCGCCAGTCGCGGCGCCCGTCGACATGCCGGCGCCTATCTGCCCGCATGCGCGCAATCTGACAGTCGACGCGTTTTTCGCTGACGCTGGCGTGCGGCTTGCGCATGGCGGCGATCGGGCATTTTACAGCCCGTCGCTTGACGCGGTGCGCATGCCAGAGCTCGGTGCGTTCAATTCGGCTGAGTCCTATTATGCCACGCTGGCGCATGAGGCTGTCCATTGGACGGGCCATGACTCCCGTTGCGCCCGGCCATTCGGTAAGCGGTTCGGCGACAATGCATACGCGATGGAAGAACTGGTTGCCGAACTCGGCAGCGCGTTTCTGTGCGCTGACTTGGCCATATCGGACGCACCGCGCGCGGACCATGCCGACTATCTGGCGAATTGGCTGGCCGTTCTGAAAGCCGACAATCGGGCGATCTTTACCGCCGCGTCCGCTGCGGACCGCGCCGCATCATTCCTGCATGCGGCACAACCAAGCGCGGCCTTGCTGGCCGCGTGACCACCCGGCGCCGCGCCACACTTTCCAGGCGACAGCGCGGCGCCGGGGCTTTCCCACAAACCACACAACAGGAGTCTAAAGCCATGTCGACCGTTTCCGCAATTCCCGTGTGCGAGTGTTGTGGCCAGCCGTTGCGCAAGCGCGCGGCGCGCAAGGCCGGGCCATCTTTTCGCGGCTATGATGATTTCGTGCCAGCCTACAACGCCGCGCGCCATGCCGCCATCGCCGCGCTTGGCGAGCGTTGGTTTCTGGTGCCGGGCGCCAGCACATGGGCGCGCATCCCGTCCGCATGGGCGGCATGCAAGGTTTACGGCCGCGTATCGCACGCGCCGCGTGACCGTCGCCTGCCGGCCGCGCACTACTGGCCAGCCGGCGTCATGCCGAGCGGCCCCGAGTATGCCGAGCCGGCGCCCGTGCGGTTCGCGGAGGCGGCGTGATGGGCGCGCCGATGGTTCGCAAGTTCAGCGCGGCCGGGCCGTGCCTGACGCTCGGGCGCATGTATCGCCAGACCGACTCATATCTGTACTTCCAGCCGGTCAATCAGCCATGCGCCAATCCGCGCCGTGTTCTGAAATGTCTGCCGGCGCACTGGTCGCCACACCACACTGAGCCGTGCCCGTCGTGCCGCGACCACCCGCGCTCGCAATACCCTGACGGCTACCACGATTGACTGATCCGCACGTAAACGAATAACCCTGCGGCCGGCATGTTCTGCCGGCCGCTTTGCTTCGGAGGATACTACAAATGACCGGCGCTCAGTTCTCTGCGCTGCTTGAACGCGTCGGCTGGAAAGGCCGTTGGCTGGCCGAGCGGCTTGGCCTGTCGCGTGGCCACATGGGCGACATGATGACCGGCCGCGTGACAGTCCATCCAGCGATCACCGAGTATGTGCAACGCGTCGCCAAGGCGATTGATAGCGTGCCGCTGCCCGATATGGCCGATCGCCGATTCCGCGAGGATTAGTGCAACAGCCCGGCGGCACTATCGCCGGGCTGTTCCTCGGCCGCCTGTCCGCTCGGGCGTGGCGACGCGCCGGGCTGCAACACAAGGGCAATCGGTACATTCACGCAGCGCGATTGCACGCCCCGAAACCATGCCTTGCTGACGGTGGCGCCGGGCGCGCGTTTCAGTGCTTGTGTCCAGCCGCCACCCGTTGCTGACTCAGGCATGGTGCGCCAGCGGCTTTCCTCAAATACCTCGGCCAATTGCGGGTTATTGTGCGCCACTTGCAGCACGATATCGTTGCCGCCGTTCTCACCGGACAGCGCCGCGACTCTGAGCCCATAGGCGGCCAGCAAACGCTTGGCCGATGCGACGCGGTTGGGTTCCTCGCTGTCGGCGCTCACGTCCTCATCTTCGCCCAACAACGAAGCCTGCATGCGGGTTGACGGATTGGCCAGCGCGGCCGTGACCACCGCCACGGTCTCGCCGAGCTGCGTGCTGTTGGCACGATGCTTTTCCGTGCGATGCGCGCTCAATCGATCCAGGCAACGGCGGTATTCCGGCTGCTGTTCCTCGGCGGCGTCCGCCAACAGTCGCGCCATCTGGTGACTGGCCAGCCGGCCGGGCAAGTTCATGCGTTCTAAATCGTCGTACAGCGCCACCGACACCAGGCCAATCAAAGTGCCATACAAATCGACCAACCGGCCGCTTTGGTCCTGCGCCGTCATCAGCGCGCGGAGCTCGGGCAGCACGGACGCGTTTAGCAGTTTCCAGCGTTCTGCCAGCACGGCGGTCAATTCCAGACCCAGCACGGCCAGCCGGTCGAAACTGAACGGCGGGCGCTGAAAGGCGGCCTTCATGGTGGTGATGACCAGCATCCGCGATGCGTCCTCGCTTTTCAGCGGCGGCGCGATAATCGAGCTCATGATGAAGCAGCTCACCACCGGAAATTCAGTGCCGATATGCTGGCTTGAGCCGCGCCGCAGGATGCCGCCCGTGCTGGCCTGGCGCGCCAGCGCGATCACCCGATCCTGTTTTTTCGGGTCGGTTTCGGCCTCGAATTCGTCGTAACAGACCGGGATGGAGCGATTGCGCAACGCCTGCCAGATACCGGCCGCCGTGGCGTCCGTGATGTCGACCAGGCCGTTAGCGCCGAGCGTGGCGCGGACCGCGTGTTGCAGGGTGGTTTTGCCGGTGGCCATTTCGCCGACAATGAAACCATGCGGGCGGAACGTCAGTGCGCCACCCAGGATGGCGTCGCAGATCAAGCCCAGTAGCATCAGCGCGTCGAATGAGCCGCGCACCAGGCCAAACGTCTCCAATCGATCCAGCAATTCCTCGGCCGGGCTGCGCTGGCCAGCGACCAAGCCACGCATGGCTTTGGTGACTTTGGGCAATGGCGGCAGCGGCGGACCTGGCACGTAGACGAATTCGCCGACGCGGCCCAGCGGGCGCACCTGGCCGTTGATGTGCAGATGGTCACCCCGGTGCAGGATCAGATCACCGTCCGCGCCGAGCCACGCGCCGACGCTGCGGATGTTGGTCGGTTCCCAATGGCCCATCAGGTGACAGGCATTCATTAGCTCGCGGCGCGCGCGATCGGCCACGAAACCTTCGACCGGCTTGCCGTTGCGCATGCGCGGATAGCGGTTGCGCAGAAACGGCGAATTGCCGCAGATCGAATCGAGCCACGCGCCACCCATATCGCGCGCGGCGGCCGGGCGTAGGTATCGCTCGCTATCGATCACCCAGTAATGCACGCCATCGAAACCAACCGGCTCATAAGGCGCATCGCCAATCAGCGCATGCACCTGTGCCAGCCTGGCAGCGACGGCGGGCTGGTCATTGGTGACATTGACCACGCGCGACGGCCGGCGCCTGCGATGATCGGCCAGCCGTTCGATATTCTCCCCCGGTGTTTCATCCGGGGGTTTCGGCGGTTCGTCAGCCACCGGAAGCCGGCGCGTTCCAAGGCTTGAACGCCAACATTTCCCCTGGCGTCAGAAACGGATCATTCCAGTTCCCATGGAAGGGGATGCACCGATCATCGATCGTCAGCCACGCGGCCAGCGTCGGTTTCATTGCACCGTGCTCACGGTATGGCCGAATGGCTCTTGCGCCAGCGCCTGCGCGCCGGCTGGTGTCAGCACCGCCATGGCGACCGGCCAGTCATGCTCCCGGCCGAAGTGAAACCGCACCAGACCCATCCGGTGCAGGATGCCGAGCTCTTTTTCGTTGACGTTTTTTTCCACCTTGCAGCCAGGGCCGGCCGCGCGTTTGAGCAGCGAGAACTGCGGCCCCGACACGCCGATGATTTTTTCCCCCGCGCCTTCGCCGACCTTGACCGAGTGAAATTCGTTCCTGATCCGGCGCTTGGTGGTCGCGCTCACGGCGACAACGCGCTGTCGGCGGTCTGAAACAACGGCTCGCCGGCCGGTGGCGCCGGCTCATCATGCGCGGCGCCGTTGGCGGCGGTCTTGGCCGGCCGCCCGCGCTGGCGCTTCGGCCTGGCCGGCGCCTGCTGCGTGGCGGCCCGTGCGGTCTGTTCGCCGGTCTGCGCGCCGTCGTACTCCGCCTCATAGCGACGTTCGATGGCATAGCGGTATTCGAGCAGCGTGGCGGCCTGGCGCAGCCGGGCAGCGGTATATTGCACGCCTACCGGCGTATCGGTGTGCGGCCCGAACACGATCATGCCCAGCAGTCCTTCAAGCGTCGAGTTGTTCATGGCGCGTCTCCCTGATGAAATCGTTGGCGTCTTTCACGCCCGGCGGCGGCGTCCAGTCGAACACCTCGCGGCCCTCGGTGCGCCACTGTTCGCGCGCGATGTCGCGGTCCTCGGTGACGCTCCAATTTTCCCCGTCGCGATCGGCCACCAGGCAGATGCTGGTGAACACCGCTGGCAATTTGAGCTCCAACAGATTGTTGGCGGCGACATAGGCCGCGGCGCGCCACTCGGGTTCGAGCTGCGCGACGCTCAGGGCGTTTTCGATGCCTTCGGCGAGCAACAGCCGGTCACCGTCCGGCGCCTTGGCCCACGCCTTGCCGCTGGGGCCGCGCAGCAGCGGGATAACACCGCCCTTGTACGGGCCGCGCACTTTCTTCGGCGCATCGAGCGCCGCCTTGCGCCAGCCAAACGGAGAAACCGGTTCCAGCCAGGTGCGATGGATCGCGGTCTGTTTGCGGGTTTCGCAGTTGATAATGGGTGCGATCATCGCCGGCATTTTGCGCTGTCGCTCGGCGCACCAGAGTTCCGGGTGAAAGCGCAGCGCCTTGGGCGGATCGATCAACGCCGGTTCGATGCCGCGTCCGCGCAGATAGAGCCCGACCGGGTTGGTCCAGTCGAATTCGCGCGCGTGCAGATACATCCCCATGCCGTTGTCCGCCGCCGGCTCGGTCTGCGGTGGCGCGGCAATCGCCACCGAGCGCGGCGGCGGCAGTCTGGCGCGGTGTTCGTCACCGCCGACGAACGCCAGCGCCCACTGAAACGCGGCGACATGATCGCCCTGGCACGCCGCGTCGCGGATCAGACTGAGGAACGAGCGCCCGGCGACGCCGGCTGCGCCGTAGCACTGCCAGGCGCCGGTTTTGCCGCCGCGCACCACGACGGCCCACTTGCTGCCGTCCGGTCCGGTGGCGCGGTACTCGCTACCGTGAATTTTGCCGCCGGGAAGTACGCGCGCCAGAATTTCGTCGGCGCTGGCCGCGAGCAGCGCCTTAACGGCATCGGGATCAAGTCGGGCCACGGCGGCTGTCCCAAACGCTGCCGGCCAAATAGACGCGGACGCCGAACGGGCCGCGATAGATCGAGAGCGTGAACCCGCGACCGCCTTCATTAAACACGAACCAAAGCCACTCACGCGGCAGGAACTGAAACAGCGGGAGCCGGCAGTGCGTCAGTTCACCATCGATCAGCCATGTGCGCCGCCGCTTCATGCAGTCGGGCGGCCATTGAGGTCGCGGATCAGCGCATCGAGCGACCAGCGCAGCACGTAGCGCAGCCGGCCGACTTGCAGCGTGGCGAGTTGGCCGTCGGCCACCAGGTTGGCGATCTGGCGCCGTGTCAGGTGCGACTGGCTGGCGGCGAGGTTTTGCGTCACCAGTGGTGAGTCGGCCATGCGAATCGTTGCTTGGCGCGACTCGATAAGGTCGTGCATCCCGATTCGCCCCCTGTTCGTTCCGGATGGTGTTGGTGCGGGGTGTCCTCGTGGCGGAAGCGACCACCGTAGGCTGTGGGCAGAATTGTGCGCAACTGTCGGGTAACCGGTTTGTCATTGTGAGTTGTGCTTGGATGGCTGCGGCTGTGCGCGCTTGCGCGAAGAATACGCAGTCGGTATGTGTTGGCTAGGCGGTCCGTTCCCAACACCGTCACCCACCGTTTCACGGAGCGCAATTCACCATGGCCACCTCGATCCGGGAATCCGCCCCCGGCGTGTTCGACGTCTGTGTCCGCCCCGGCGGCCACCACAAGCCGCATTATTTCCGTGTCGGCAGCCGCGAGAAGCCGGCGACCAAACCCGAGGCGCAGACCGCTGCCGCCAAATGGCTGCGCCAGGTCGCGTTGCGCCCGCTCGCCGCCACCTGCACGCTCGGGCAATGGCTCGGCCATGTGCTGGCGTCGTCCCACGACCTGGCGCCGGCCACCCGCCGCACCTACGCGGGGCATCTGCGCAACTGGATCGATCCCGCGCGGCCCGATCCGCTGCCGGCGCACTGGTGGTCGATCGGCGAAATGCCGTTGCGAAAAATCACCGCCGACGATCACGGCGCCTTCCTGGTGCGCACCATGGACGGCGATGGCGGGGTTAATCCGCATCGCCAGCGGCGCCGCCCCGGCGAGCCGCGTCGCGGCGTCAGCGCCCGCACCGTGCGCGACGCCATCGTGTTCATCCGCGCCGGCCTCGACCGCGCGGTAGAGTCCGGCATGCTCACGGTCAATCCGTGGGCGTCGGCCAAACTGCCGCGCGCCAAGCGCCGGCCGCCCGCCATTCCCGGCCGCGCCGATCTGTCGCGGCTGTCGGAATGCCCGCAACCGCGCGTGCGGCTGTTGCTGATGCTGGCGGCCTATACCGGCGCACGGCGCGGCGAGCTGCTGGCGTTGACCTGGGAACAGGTCGACCTGCGCGGGGCTCACCTGACGATTGGCGCTTCGCTGGATGACAGCGGCGGCCCCGGCACACTGCCGACGCTGAAAGAGCCCAAGACGGCATCCGCCCGTCGCACCATCGAACTGCCGGACGCGGCGCTGGCGGAACTGCGGCTGGCCCGGCTGGCAGCCAACGCGGCAGCGGTCAGCCTCAGCCGCCGCATCGAGGCGTTGCCGGTATTCGCCAACGAGGATGGTTCCTGGTGGGCGCCCGACGCGGCCTCAATCGCGGCACTGCGCGCGCTGCGCGCGCTCGGCCTGCCCGGCAGCCTGCATAAGCTGCGCCACGCGCACGCCACCCTGCTGCTCGGCGGCGAGGGACGCGTCAGCCCGCATGTCGTGTCGCGCCGGCTCGGCCATGCCAACGTGGGCATCACGCTGGAGCTCTATGCGCACGCGATTCCGGCCGACGATGCGGCGGCGGCGGCGGCGATTAACCGGATTTTCGCGCCGCAGAATGGCGTCGCGCGGGGTGGCTCGCGATAAGTTGACCAGCCGCACCCGGCCCGCTAGCGTGACCGGGCTAACAGAAATCCGAGAACCTTACCCCCGCCGTTGGGCAATGGCGGGGGATTTTTCATGCCCGCCGCAGAAGCCTGGTCTCGGCCTCGGCGCGGAAAATCCTCATCATGCGGTGCAGATCGTTCTTTCGGTTGGGCCGAAGAACGACCCGCCTGACGAAGCCGGGCACCTGTTTCGTCGACAGAAGCACGACGCCCTTGGTCGCGTTCACATAGGCATCGACCTGGATCACGGTGGTCATGGCTCAGCCTCAATTGTGGCAACTGGTGATTTGCTCGTGGTCAGGCGCGGAAAGGGGCATTGAGGTGGCCGGCATGAAGGAATTTCGCGAACAACCCTGGATGTGCGGCGCCTGCGGCTATCTCATGGATGCCGCATCCCTGGTGTGGGAGAACGGCCTTCCCACCCCAGCGCCGGACGAAGGCGACTACTCGCTCTGCATGAACTGTGGCCAGTGCCACGTTCGCCACAGCCTGCGCTGGCTCAAGATCACCGCCGCTGAGTTGGCCGAAATGCCCGCCGAGAACCGCAAGCAGGTCACGACGGGGCAGATGGCCATTGCTGCGGTCATCGACCGCGATCTGTCCAAACGTGGCGGCAGGGCGTGAGGGGCAGGTTGATGAGTAGGAACCCGTGATGCGGTGGCTGATGAACCTCTGGCGGCAGCGAC
>Ga0247676_1000093_pt1 | contig 16424 bp, 16 predicted proteins | sample CNK17_metaG_FD_182802 | JGI IMG/M metagenome (GOLD analysis project Ga0247676, IMG submission 182802) | Soil microbial communities from Purdue University Martell Research Forest, Indiana, United States - CNK17 | ecosystem: Environmental > Terrestrial > Soil > Temperate forest > Bulk soil...
AGGCTGTCCACACTCGAAGTCCTGCCAGAAAACCCCAGCAAGGGGCCTTTGCGAGAGAAAGAGGAGGGAATTAGAAAGCCTCGGAGTCTTTATCCTTCACCCGGGCGCCATCCTCTGGCAAAAGGGTTATGTATGCGGCGTCATCGTATCGACTACAAGCACCGGATTGACACTCCGGAGGTCGTTCGGATGCTTAACGATTTGGATAGGGTCTATCCCAAGGCTTTACCTGCACTCCTGCACGCTGCACGGCGATCGGTCGAGAACTGGCAAACCGGGCGTAGGCATCCCGGCACCCAAGCTGCCCGGCTTATCTGGTTCGCGTGGGTTAACCTTGTCCAGCTGCGCACACCGGGCCCGGCTGAGGTGCTCACGTGGGGGCGGATCCGCGTCGACGATCCACAATAGGGAGTGTACGGGCCAATCTTTGCGGGGGTGCTTTGCGTAACTCGTTGTAGGGGCAACGAAAGGGAGATCGCACAATAATCAGAACCTTTAATTGAGTAGATCGCTTACCTATCGGAGCATGCTTTTATCCGGCCCGGTGTGGTAACCCGGGAAAACCCCGGGGGTGTTTTGGGGTGGGGTGGGGGTGGTGCCCCGCGACCAATATGCTCGTTTTCTCTATCCCGGGCTGGTTTTTGAAAAGCGAGCTGACGTAAGAACATTATGTTTTTGTGTAAGGCGTGTGTGAGGCCCCTTTTCTCAATCCTTGGGAGGTTTTGAAAACTGGGCACAGAAGGGCACAGAAAGGGGTGGGTGTTGTGAGGGAGGTGGGCACAGTTTTCACGGTGACTTGTGTCGCCTTTGGCGAGGCTCGTTTTGGGTGAGCATTTGAGTGGGGTTATGAGCGAACCTTGACGCAATGCTTCTGCTTCTGCTTATAGGGACCGTTCTGGACAGTGCTCGACTGAGCTTGACTGTAGGGGACAAGAGTGGACAATCATTGACACCCGGCAGGAAAGGTTGGTGAGAGTATGTTTGGGAAGCATTTTGCGTCGATGTATAGCGGGAGCATGGTAGGTCGTGGTGCTCTTGTTTTTGCGGTGATGGGCTACGTGATTTCGAACATGAAGCCTGATGCGGAGGTAGGGATGCAGGTGGAATTGAACACGGTATTGCTGAGCGCGATACTGGGTGAGCAGGAGGGGGATGTGAGGGCTGCGATAGAGTTTTTGTGTTCGCCGGACGCGGAGTCGAGGTCAAAGGAGGAAGAGGGGAGGCGATTGAAGCGTGTGGGTCAGTTTTCGTATCAGGTGGTGAATGGGGCGAAGTATCGGGCGATGCGGACGGCAGAGGACGTGCGGGAATATAACCGGCTGCAGAAGCAGGTGAGCCGGGCTCGGAAGAAGCGGGCGGCGCGGTTACCTGGGCAGGTAGGGCAGACTCAGGCGGGCCGTGTGGCGGACAAGCTGGAGGCTAACGGGCAGCACGAGGAAGCTGAGCGGCTGCGGCAGACAGAGGCGGTATTGAATCAACGAGAGGAGAACAATGAAAATGACTGAGCGAGAGCTGGAACGGGAATGGACGTATCGGTATGAGGAGCGGCTGGGGATATTGATGGACGGCCGTGAGGGGTCCTGCACGGTGGGAGAGGCGAAGCTGGCGCGGGCGGATGCGGATGAGGCGGTGGCACGGCTAAAGGCGGAAAGTTCCACGTGAAACAATTCGATGCGGAAGAACAGCGGGCTGCGCACTTCGCGATGCTGGGGGTGAGTGGGCCGGTGAAGATGGGGGCAAAGACCCTGGTGCGCCGGTCGCTGGAGATGCTGGGGATAAAGGCGCCGAAGAAGCGGGGGTTAATGCCGCACGAACCTATGAGTGATGAACAGCGGGAGTTGATGTTGCAGGAGCGTCAGAAACAGGAGCAGGGTTAACCAGAAACCGGCTGTAAAACCTATGGCGGCGATAATCAGTAGCACAGCGGATCGCGCCACGGGCACATCGCTGGCCGCAGTCCACACAGATCGGTCTTTTCTTCAGCCTCTGCTTAAGCTGGCTGAGGACTTTGAACAGCTTCCAGTTTCTCCGCTTGTGAGCGGCAATCATCGCCTCTTTGCCCTGGGCGAGAGTCATTCAGTCGTCGGCTCCAGGCAGGTGCTTACGAAAACCCTCGGGGGCAAATGAGGTGCCGATATACCTGAAGAAACGTGAGCCTACTGGCGGCGCGGTGCCTTGCATCTGCATCGGGCTGGTGCCGAAGTGCACGAAGTTGTGCCAGTGAATGAGGTCATCGCTATACTGCAGAGTCCACACAGCAGGAGTGTTGGTCGGGTAACGCAGTTCTGGCAAGTTTTTATGCGGCGCCGGGCCGTTGGTGATGTTGGCTGCGTTGAGCGGGCTAAAGAGGAGTTTGGGTAGCGGCGGCGGCGAGGTCGGCCGTGATTTAACGGCTGGCTTGGGCGCCGTGCAAGCCGACAGCAACAGCAACAGGATTAATCCTTTTGGAATTTCCAAAAGCCTCCAGTGGGCCCGCCTTCGGTGAATGTCAGCGTGCCGGTATCGCCGGGTTTTGCGGTTGGGTCTTGTGCATCTCCCACTAGGACGTGTCCCTCATTGCGTTCGTCAACGACGCACTGAAACTGTTTGGCACAGTCCACCACAACGCAGCGGAGTGTGGTGCCGTAGGGCCAAGTCTTCGTTATCATTCCCGGGCCCTGGCGCCGGGCAAAGCAGGCGGCGCGCTCTGCAGGCGCCACTGCAACACCCCGTTGGTGCCGCTGTCACTGCGCTTGATCAAGGTCAGGTTTGTGCACAGCATGACTTCAGCAACGTAGGTGTTGGTCTCGGTGACGGCTCGCATGCGGAAATAATTGCTGCCATTCTCACGCTTGAAGTCGCTGGTATTGACCCAGTTGGTTACGATCAGGGTGATCAGGAAAAGGTTGGTGTTCATCGGTTGAAGATCGGATCAACTGATCCTGCCTTCGCGCTTTAAGCGTTCCTCATTAGCCAGCATCGCCTCAAGCGCGGATTTGCAGCGCAGCATACTGCCGTCAGGATCGGGATCTATCACGCCCTCGACGATACCTCGGCCAGTGTTCCAATGCTCAACGTCGGTGAAATACTGGTTGATCTCGGCCAGTTGAGCTTTAGCTCGGCTGACAATTTGCTCGCGAGTTGGATTAGCTTTATTCATTTGGTGTGGCTGTGGGTGCGGTTTGTGGTGTGGCTTGGTGTGGGTGACTGTGAAATTGACTTGGATTTACCGGGCGATGCTCATTTGCCGATCAGTCAGTTGATGCGCGCCAGGAGCCAATTTCGTCCCTGAGATTCTGGATGCTCTCAATGATCTGGCGCAGCCTGGTGTTGTAGCGCCGGTCGATTGAGTTGCTCCGGGTGTCACACAACATACAGCCCTGGACTTCCATGATGAGGTTGGCCAAGTCGGTGTTGTAATGGTGAACGGTGTCTCTCCAGTCGGCGCACTGGACGCAAATACAACCAAACGGGTGCGTGCTATTTCCAGCCCGGGGGTGATTCTCGTTTGCCATAGGTCAGGTTTCGATAGAACAGTCCACTTCTACCCATCCCCAGACTTTCTTTCCATCCCACCATTCACGGAATTGTTGGAGCACGAAACATCCGTTCTTCTGCTTCCAACGAATCGTTCCAAGGACTGTGTTGTCGCCTTCGTATTCTCCAACTGGAGCTGAGATTGGCCAACCAGCCTGACCGCTCTCTCCAATGATTAGTCGATTCTCGTTTGCCATAGGAAGTCAGGTTTGGTCTGGTTTTCGTCTTGCAGCTGGGCCGAGACCAGCACATTCATCAGCAGGATTTGCAGGGTCTGGATTTGGATTTCGCCTTATCAAAGCAGGCCGGACAGACGTACTGGTTTAAGTCGGCGATGAGTTTGAGTTGATGGCGGTAGAGCCTACCCTTACACAACCAACACTCAACAAGAGCGTGTTGTGGGAGTTGGTTCACTTGTTCCGGCGCCGGGGGTGGCAGCTGCGAAGAGAGACAGTTGGCACAGTAAAACTTGCGTTCTCGTTCAATGAACGTCAGGTCACCTAGCAGGAATGGTTGCTTGCACGCACAGCATGGATATTTTGGAATTGCATCCTTTGGCGCCTCGTAGCTCGGGACGGTTTGAGCCTCTCGGCCGTACCACTTCTCCCTGGCGCGCACTGTGCGATCGAAGAGATCCAGGCAGTCAGTGAGGAATTCAGCGAGGATAAAGTCCGGCGTGTCTGAGCCGTTCTCCATCGACTCGCGGTTGATCAGTTTCTCCAGCTCGGAGCGAAAGGCGGTTTTCATCACAGCTTCTGGTACGCTTTGAGCACATAGTCAGGGCAGCTGCGCCTGCCAGTCTCGATGTCAGACAGGAACGGCGCGGAGATCTTAATCCGCTTTGCCATGCCGCGAACACTCACGCCTTTCTTCTCCCGGCGCGCGCGCATCGCTTTTGCATCCGCAATCGTTTGAGTGCCTCGGCCTTTGCAGCCGATACATTTGATGATTTGGGTCAATTTCATTGAGCACACCGTAACGATGTAAGCAAACAACGTCAACTGTGAAGAATGTGGCGTGCTGTTAATAACCAGTGGATAAGTTTTAAAACATTCCCTTGCTACGCGGTGTGTGATCGGCCTATAAGGGTCCGCGTGAAGCTTCGTGCAGTCAGAGTTGTAGGCGCTGCCGTTTGGACGTTGTTCCTGCGGCTGCAAGGTCAACGGAGCTTCACAAACGGACAGACGGTAGCGTCTACAACTCACTATCCCGGCAGAAAGGCTCACCGGCATGTACGGTAAAATTCACTCTTCAATGTTCACGGGCTCAATGCACGGCAAAGGCTTCGCAGCTTTCGCCCTGATGGGTTACATAATAGCCAATGCTCGGCCGGACGATGGCAACACGGTCGAGCTAAATCCACCTCACCTCGCCGGGCTCTTCGGTGAGGATGTCAAGGCGGTCAAACACGCGATCCAGTTCCTCTGCGATCAAGACCCGGATTCACGCTCTCCAGACGAGAACGGCTGCCGGTTAATAAAGGTCGGGACCTTCCTTTACCGGGTGGTCAACCTCGATAAATACCGCTTCGACGAGAATGGCAGCCTCGATGCTAGGCGTGCGTATTGGAAGTCCAAAAAGCAGATGCAGAGACGTATCATCAAGCAAAGGAATGGTTTAGAGCCTGAAACACCGGGGGACACCGGGAAACCGTCCGAGACTGTCCGAGACATTCCGAGAAATGTCCAGCTTGTCCCGCATGCAGATGCAGATGCAGATGCAGATACAAAGGGGAGTGTACGCACCCCGCCCCTTACTGAAACTTCTGACGACGGGATCCCAACACTGCAGGAGGTAATAGAGGCTGGATCCATAACGGGCGTTACAGAAGATTCATGCCGTAGGTTCTTTGACTATCACGAGGGGGATCGACGCTGGCTCAATCCTCAGGGGCAGCTCATCAACTGGAGGCATAAGCTTGTCTCTTGGGGTGCTCGGGACAGAGCCAAACCGCAGTCGGTCAACGGTCAACCCCGGCAGGCATTTCCCGAAACCCAACTCAAGGCGCTCCAGGCTTTGATCGACAATCACATCGCAAACCCCGATCACTCCTACGTCCGACAACCAACCGAAAAAGACCGTGCGGACTTCAAGGCACTCAAACGCAAGCTGCGCGAGTTGCAACAGCAAATTGCCGGGGTATGAGCGACCTTGCCGAAAAGAAGCCGAGGCGGAAGGAAATCGGAAACGGTTTCGTTGACCGGTTACCGCCTCACAGTGTCGAAGCCGAGCAGAGCATTCTGGCGTGCATGCTGCAGGATGCGCCAAAAGTTGTTCCACTATGCGTCGAGAAATTTAAAAACGAAGAAGCGTTTTTCGATGTTCGGCATCAGACGATTTACAAAACGATGGTCGAGCTGTGGGATGAGCAAGAGCCAGTCGACACGGTGACGCTCTACGAGCGCCTGAAATGTTGGGGCATGGCGGAGCAGGTTGGGGGGTTGACTTACATCTCGGGGCTGCCTGACGCGAGTCCGAGTCCTGAGAATGCGCCTGCTTACATCGACATTGTTAGTGAAAAATTCCGGCTGCGACAAATGATCCGCGTTTGCATTGAGTCAGTCGGGCGCATGTACGCTGCCGAGGGTTACGTTGATGAGTTGCTGGATTCTGTTGAGGGCGAGATCTTGCGCATCGCCGAGGGTCGCGTGCAGACAAACACGCCAGACGTTCAAACTTTGGTGCACGAGGCGATCCATGAGATCGAACAGATTCACGAGCGCGGTGGACTGATCTCCGGAATTTCAACCGGGTTTGCTGACATCGACAAGATGATCGACGGGATGCACGGTGGCGACATGATCGTAGTTGCCGCGCGGCCGTCGATTGGTAAAACGTCGCTGCTTCTGAACATCGCGGATCACGTCGCAGTCGACACAAGGCTACCAGTCGGGATCTGCAGTATGGAAATGACCGGGCGCCAGCTGGTGATGCGCATGCTGTGTTCGCGATCGCGGGTTAACAGTCGCAACATTCGGGATGGGTTTCTTTCTAACGACGATATTCCAAAGCTAACACTTGCAGGCGGACACATTGGCGGTGCCGGGCTGTATATCGACGATGCTGCCGGGATGTCGATTCTTCAGATTCGCGCGCGCGCGCGCCGCTGGGTGCAACAGCACGAGATCAAGTTGCTCGGTGTCGATTATCTGCAGCTCGCTAATGCTGGGGTGCGTTGTGACAGCCGACAAGATGAGGTGCGGATTATCTCAGTTGGGATAAAAAATCTTGCAAAGGAGTTGAACATTCCGATCGTAGTGCTGTGTCAGCTCAACCGTGACATCGAGAAAGAGAAAAACCGCAAGCCTCGGCTCTCTGACTTGCGAGAGTCGGGATCCATTGAGCAGGACGCTGACGTGGTAGTCATGCTGCACCGGCTGAAGAAGGGGGATGAGGAAGAAGATCACCGAGCGGAGTGTATTCCGGTCGGTGCACTTATTGCCAAGAACAGGAACGGGCCCTCAGGAGAAGTCGGGTTATCCTTTTTGAAACACTACACACGGTTTGAGTCAGTCTCGAAAATTTCAGATGCGGACGTCCAACAATCAGGGAGACAAGGGAACATGCCGTATGCCGATTAACACAACATGGTTAGCGCATCATCAAGAGCAGGTGGAAGCCGCGCGCGCGGAGTTTGACGAAATGTGGCACTCGGAAGAAAAGCGCATGGTAACCTGCGGTGAGCCGCGAGAAAAAATCACTTCAACCTATGTCCGTGAGTGGCATAAATTTCTCACGCTCCGGTTGCCAGAGAAATACCCAGGAGACATAGCATGACACAGATAGCTAACAAGGTTACCGGCGCCAGTTTTTCGCGCGGATCCTCGAAGCAGGATTATGCGACGCCAAGTGATTTGCGCGCCGCAATAGTTGAGAAGTTTGGTTTTCCATGCTTTGATTTGGCTGCTGATGAGACGAATTTTTTCGGACCATCTAACCGGTTTTACACTGAAGAGGTGGACGCTCTAGCTCAGGATTGGAGCAGCATCAGTGCAAGGATCGTGGACAAAGGAACATTGTTCCTCAATCCACCTTTTGGAAACATTGAACCTTGGGCTAAGAAGTGCCATGAGGAAGCTCTTAAAGGGGCCCGGATTTTGTTTCTGGTACCCGCCAGCGTGGGCTCTGTCTGGTATTCGAAGCACGTCCACGGCACAGCTACGCATGTTTTCTTTCTCTCCCCGCGAGTTTGTTTTGACGGCAAAGGTCCGTTTCCAAAGGACATCATCCTCGCCTGTTACGGGCTCGACAGCTCCAACTCAACAACCGCTTACCACTGCTGGCGGTGGAAGTAAAAGCTTGCACAGAATCCAGAGCAGGAGTAAAACCCGGCCATAGGCGTTTTCCCGGCCGCCTTCTGAAAACAGAATGTCGTCACCTGCTGACAAAGCTAGATTCGCGCGGCTGCAACAAGGCTCTGCGCAACCCGAGATCATCCAGAAGCTGCCCCAGGTGCCGGACGAAGTGAAAAAACGCTTCCCCTCGATGGCCAAGTGGGAAGAGGATTTGGAAGCGTGGCGGACTAAAACCAACATCGCGCTTCGTGGCGGTCCGAACTAAACAGCCATGCCCTTCAATTATCTTCCCTCTCTGAATTATCCGGGCAGCTCCGGGTATGACGTCAACGGCAACCTAATGACGACGGGTCCGCGTTATCCGACTTCGACGCGGACGGATTACGCAGTGTTGCGGCCGGACGGGACCTACGTTTCGGTTTTGACGGGACAGCCGTACAGCGGAACGGATCCTCACAGCGGTCAGAAAATTCAAGGCGGCAAATTGATGGCGCCTGCATCCGGCACGGTTCAAGTTCCTGGCTCAGACACGTTCATAAATCCGAATGATGTGGCTGCGAGGTATAAGCCGGTCTCGGTAGTGAAGCAACCTGACGTTGCTGCGGGTCAACAAGACCTGATGAAAACTTTTAGCGACGCAGCCTCAAACGCGCTGAAAGATTTTAATCAGTACCTGAGCACCTTCAAAGATGCGAGCAAGACTGCTTTCGATAAAACTGCGGCGGCAACAGACGTTGGACCAACGGTCGATAACCTTCGAAGACTTCAATCGTCGTACGCCGGAACGCTCGGACGTAACGCCCAAGATTACGCTGCCCTCAATGCTTCAAATGCCGCTGCCGAGCGGGGTATTGTTTCTGATGCGCAGAACATCCTCCCTCAATACGATTTGGCCGCGCAAGCGATCGGCGATCGACAGCTGGCCGAGTTGGTCAAGCAGAACGCTCGCTATAAAATGGGAAGCGGAACACCCCGAAGCCTCGGCGGTGCGGATTCAGCGATCCTAGCGCGAGCGGTCGCAGACGTTAACCTTCCGTTGCAAGAGCAGAAGATCGGACGGCAATACGATCTGTTGCAAAATCTGGCGCTGCCTGTTCAACGTGACATCGCTAATCGCGAGACGGCTAGGATCGCTCAATTTAATCCGGCAACGGCTAGCTCGATTTTCAGCTCCGGTCAGGGGACTGAAGCGATGATCCAACAGCTGAAGCAGGTGACGGCGGGGATGAGCTGGCAGAATGCGACACAGTGGATGACGTCTCTTGGAATCCCGGCCGCTGTGCAGCAGCAAATCCTCTCCGGTCAGATCGGTCAGCTCGGCCAACTGTCCGGTCTGGAATCTATGTCGCACTACCAGGGGCTGCAGGACCTGCTGGGGTCGTATCTCTCGCAGCCAACCGGCTACAGCTACGGCGGTCCGGAATATCCCGGTGTCCCGTTGCGTCGGCCGAATTATCCAGGCACCTCGACCGGCACGCTGCCAACAGCGGGCGGCGGTGCCGCACCGATTCAGGTGCAACCCGTGACAGCGACCGGCACTCCGGTTTATCCGTCGATCGGATCGCGCTCAGGTGTTCCGGCTAATACCGGCTACAACACTTACACCGATCAGGCGACTTACTGGCCCGGTGTTGGCCTGTCACCGGCGCCGGTTTACGGCAACAATTACAACCCGAACTGGCAGCCGCCCATGTATCCGCCAACTGCCGGGATGGAGTTAAGCAACGTGGGATAAACGTATGGTTTCTGATTTTGTTCCACTCATTGGATCCGGTTTTGACTCACTCGCCAATCAACGGCTGCAGTGGGAACAATTCAACGCGAATATCGAAAACCAGAATCTCGCGCGCGCAGCTCAAGCTGAGTCGCGACAGGACAACTGGCTCGCTAATGTCGCGCAGATGAACCAGCAGCGGGAAGAGCAAAACTTTAATCGCCAGCTCGAAGCCGACGCATACGTCCGTCAGCGTGCGTTGCAGTCACAGGCTGAATCGACTCGACAGCGTGAACGCTCGGAAGACATCACGCGCGACACACAGCAGCGAAAAGATCAGTTGGCCTACGGCAAAAATTATTTGGACACACAACAGAAAATTGCCGAGGAGAAAATTTCTGCATCCGAGAAAAACAAGGATTTGGTTTTGGAATCCCAGGGCCAACACCTCGCCGCGAATTATGTCGGGCTGCAGAACGCGAAGCAGCAGACAGCTCAGGCGTTATCGGATTTGCACGAAAAGATCGATGAGATCGATGGACAGCTCGAAACGGAGCGCGCGAAGAAAAAGCCGGACCAAGTAAAAATCTTGGGGCTCCAGGCGAAACAGAAACTTTTCAATCAGTCTTTGCGCCAGCGTGAGATCGATGCGCGCGCAGCTGAAAACCAGCTGCTGAAGTTGGAGACGCATGCCGAGAATGCTCACTTTGACATCAATGACGATGGCACGATCACGCATCCGGACACCACAAAGACGTGGAATTGGAAGGCTGCTTTGAAAGCTGCCAAAGCTAGTCTGAACACTCCCACAGCAACGTCGACCGGAGTGTATCCGTTTGGTCCGCCTTCCGTTGACGCCATGCAATCGGGCGCTGGCGCCAGCACGGGTGACATTCCTTGGGCTGGATTTGCGCCGGGCGGCATCTCAGGCTTGCAACCTTCTCTCCCAGCTCCAGCACCTGCGACAAATTCGTTTTCAGTCGGCAGATTCACGGTGACTCCTCAATGACGCCATGCCGAAGTACAACGTCACCGATCCAGAGACCGGGGCGAGTCTCGTTTTAGAAGGCGATGGCCCTCCTTCCGAGCAGGAGTTAACTCAGATTTTTCAGCAGCACCGGGACAACTCCCTTTCAAGTCTCGGTCCCTGGCTACGTCGATCGGACATACCACAGCCTGACGCGTCCGAGCCGTTCACAACGAGACAAAAGAATCTGGTTGAGATGGAGCGGCTACGGCAGGAAGACCCTGGCGGCTGGGCTCGCAACCTTGAAGCTGGCGGTATCGTTCCAAAGTTTTTGCAGCGTGGTCAGGCTGGGATTGGTGAAACGATTAAAGGCTTGGGTGTGCTAAGCCAGACGATGCCACTCGTCGAGCCGGACAGTTCTCCGAGTGATTGGGAAAGGGAAGAAACCTTACGTCGGTTGCGCCTAACGCCAGCTCAAAGGCAAGCTGAGATCGAAAGCAATCCGTTGTATGTCACCGGCCGGGCCCTGGCTGAGACAGCTCCAGAAGTTCATCCGGTCCCGCCAAAAGCTGAAGAGGCTTTGCCGACAAAGATCGCCGGTGGTGCTGGTGAATTATTTCCGATCGTCGCTTCGGGTGGCTTAGCACCTGCGACGATTGCCTTGCAGTCAGTCGGCGCTCACATCGACGGTGATTTCGAGAGCGCGAAGGCTCAAGGCAAATCAGACAACGAAGCGGCCGACATTGCAATGAATCGCGCTCTGACTTCGGGGCTCACCCAAGCGGCGATTTGGGCTTTGCTCCCGAGGTTCCTGCGGAATGCAACAGACGATTGGATTGTTGATCGGTTCGCGCCTGCAGTCGGCACCAAGGTTGTGCAGCGTTTCCTCGTCGGTCGCGCAGCTCAAGCGGCCGAAATGGGAACACTTGGCGCTGTCAGTGGTGGTACTGAGGCTGCGATCGAAGGGCAACCGGTCATTCCTGGCGCTGCTAAAGGCGCAGCATCACTCGCAGCTCTTGGGGTTCTTTCTCCGCGCGGTCCGACTCAATTCGAAACAGAAGCGCGCGAAGCGATGCTTGGGGCTCCTGGCGCCGGTGCGCCTTCTCCTGATGCTCAAGCGTGGGCGCAGACTTTCGGCTATGGCTCGGGCGAGCCCGTGACAGCGATCCGGAGACCCCAGGCCGTAGTTCGACCAACACAACCGTTTGTTCCGCCAGAGCCCGGGCCGCTGGGCATAATTCCACCGTTAGAAAATCAACCAACCGAAAGGACAGCAGATGCCACTCGAATCGGGCAGCAGTCAAGCAGTCAAGAAACGCAACTTCAGGGAGTTCGGCAAGGGCAAGACCTACAAACATACCCTGCGCAAGTTCGGCAAGAAGAGGGCGGACAAGCAGCGGATCGCGGTGGTCCTGTCGGAAGCTCGCAAGGGCAAGCGGCGCCTGCACCGGATGAGTTACTGAGACGGGATCTTGCGCGGTATGCGGAATTGCAGTTGCAGATGAAAGAGACTACTGCCGCGATGAGGCAGGCGATGCAATCGGGCAACGCAGCTGCGATTCAATCCGGGCAGGAACGTCTCACCGCGCTCAATCAAGAGCTGGAAAACATCAAAGAGCGTTACGCTGGTTTTCCGCCTCCCGGGCCGCAAGTGCCTATTGAGCCAACACCGGCACCTGTTGCGCCGGTTGCTCCGCCTGTTGCTCCGCAAGCGCCGCCGAAAGTTTATCCTCCGATCACCACACCGATGATCGAGGAAGCGCGGCGCCTGATGGACCGGCTCAACATGCTTTGGCAGGAGCGCGCTGTGCCTCAGGAATATCGGCTCGGACCGATGAGCGCGATGAATGCGGTTCACGAGGCTCAGATGGGAGACCTTGAGCCGATCCGCGCGTGGGTAGAGGCTGTCTCCCAGGCGCCAATGAAACCGCCCAAGGTGGTGCGCCGTGTTACTTCTCTTTCTCGCTTCCAGCAAGAGACGGACGTGCCGGATATTCTCAGCTGGATCGCGGAAAACATGCGGCTGCTATCGAAGTCGGCCGCAAAAAGGATGTGGGGCGCCGAGCGATATAATCAGAACAAGGAGCTGTGGGACGATGCGCCGGACGATCTGCCAATGCACCACTCCTCAAGCATCTATGGCGGGCGCAACGGTCCGGACACGGTAGCTCAAGCAGCTTACGAAGAGCACCTGATTGATGCTCCTACCACAAACGCGCTTTGGGCAGCTATCCGGCAAGCAAGTAGAGTTCGCCGAGGGCTCCAAGCCGGTGAGAGGCGGGAAGCATCACAACTCAGCGAAGACGAACAGAACCAAATCGCATGGGAAGAGGCTACGCGTCAGAGAGAAGGAAGTCTGCCAGTCACTACCGAAGAGTTGGAGCCCGGGTACGTCGTCGAAATAGGCGGCGAGAGATTGACAGCCAGTGCGCCGAATCAGCAAGGCGACGTTTATCTGCAGGGATCTCGAAAGTTTGGGGAGAGAACATTACGTGAGGGTGACACGATTCACGTTGATGCGCTGCACCCGCCAGAGGGGCAGGGCGAAGCTACATTTGAACCTGAGCCTGAGCCCAAGCCTGAGCCTGAGCGCAAAGAGACGTTTGAGGAGTACGTTGCACGGTCGAAAAAAGAGGATGAGGATCTCATTAGTCGCAACATGGCTAAAGTCCCGGCTGATGCGACGGCGATCAAGCTGCAGGATAAAGAAGGCAGGACGGCCATTGTGTCCCGCGATATTCCTTCTGGAAAGTGGCGCCTCACTTATTTCACCAAAGAGGGCGATCCTTGGGGGCATGGCGTGCTCGATACACGCGATCAGGCGATTCAATCCGGATTGGGAATTTACGGAGTCAATAGTTACGGTCCGCCACACCTAAACAGGGGATACGAAGTTGTTTCAGCTTCGAAAGCAGAACCTGCAGAAACTCCCGCAACTCCACCAACATTGCGGCCGGGCGAGGCTGCTGGGGAATTGTTCCAGGGTGCAGATCAACCGTTCAATCTTGCCGGTGAGACTGGCACAGACGCTGATCGTTTAGCCCGCGAGAAAGCCGATGCCGATCGCCGCGCGCAAGAAGCGGCTGCAGCTCAAGCGGCGCAACAGCCTGAGTTACCCGCCAAACCTGTCGCTGCTGTCGGCACGCGTATCGGCAACTACGTCAAAGGTGATGACGGCTGGTATCTGGTCGACGAAGAAGGCAACCGGCGCAAAGCGCCAAAGGCGAACAAGAAAATTGCAACTCGGCTCGAAGAGCAAGCCACAGCTCCACCTGCGCCGCCTGAGACTCGCACGCCAGCACAGATCCTGTCGTCGGCAAATCGCGTCCGGGTTAAAGGTCCGTCCGGCGCGACGTTCCTCAGGGTGACAGACACTGACGGGCGCACATCACGGGTGTCAATCAGAGACGTTAACAGCGGCGATAACGTCTTTAAAGGTGTCGACATTGCGAAGATTGAAGCGGGCACGATCATGCGCAATCAGATGTTTCAGCCGATCGAGGGAGAGGTGACCGTCGAGGACGTTGGGCGCACGGCGCACATGCTTGACTGGGGAGTGACTGGTCCGCGCGAGCCAGAAGAGATTCTCAAGCAACAGCTGGAGATCACGATGAATCCAGTGGAAGCGCAGCTTGGTCGAGCGGCGCCAATCCGGCAGAAAAACCTTTCTGAGTTGACTGGCGGAAAATCGCTTTGGCACGAGACGTCTCTGCAAAATGCGGTCGGTGTGTTCCGGGGGTTGATGCGTCAGATTAAGCGATCGTGGACAGGGATGTTTCTAACGGACAATGCTGATTTGGCCCTGGCGCAAGGTGGTAAGGGCGGGTTTTTGTTTGAGCTGGATCCTGAGCGCGTCAATGGGTACCGGCATCCTAAGCCCGGTACAAGTGAAATGACCGGGTTTGAATACTCGCTCGACAGCTCGATTTACCGATCGATTAAGTCCCTGACGTTTGCCACGCGAAGGCAGCTCGAAGCTTTCCAGAGGCGATTTCCAAACTATTTCGATTACGAGCATGCCGTTGAGACTGAGCGCGGTTTAAAAGTTGTGCCTCGTCGGATTTCACGGGAAGCGCAGATGCTTGCGCCTGCCGAGACACTCGAACCGTTGGCGGTTGAGCAAGTCGAGCAGCATCTGCAACAGCAATTTGGTGTGCAGCCGGGCGGCATAGTCAAAGTGGTCAATGACCCTGGTGCCGAGTGGCGCGGAGAATCCGATTTGGTAAGCGCCAATGGTCGCCCGCCTTACTCACTAAGAGAGATCCGGATCAATGCCGCGAAGCTGTCGAATCCCGCAGCGATTAATGACGTGTTCGAGCATGAGCTGGCGCACGGTGCCGAAGAGGTTACCTCTTCATTATTCGGCGCGCTCTCGTGGGCAGAGAAGAAAGGGATCCTGCAAGACGTCAAGGATCGCGGCTACGGCGAATCTTCCGTCAAAGAAGAAGCACGCGTGCGTGCAATCACGCAGCTCGCGGATTCATGGAAGGGGCGCAACTGGTTTGAAAAGTCTGTTGGCGCCGTGCTGGATTGGGCGCAGAAACTCGGCTTGCCTTTAACTCGACTCGCAGCTGAGCGCGTTGCCGCGCGCGCCATTGCTGAGCAGCTGACGTTTGTCCGGCGCGGGTCAGTCATCAATCAACCGGCCGTCGAGCGCATTGCGCAGAGTCTACCCTTGTCATCTAAAGACTGGGGCATGAAAGAGTTCTTCAATGCGATCGGTTTACAAGCCGCGACCATTGGCGGGTACCTGCACCGATACACCCGTCAGGTTTTCCATGCGGACCGGCTGGAAGTCTCCGATCGAGCGCGTGCGTTGGATGGAATGAACCAAGCCCGGGAATTAACGGAGCTGGCTCAAGGCATGGGCGGTCGCGCGAATTATTACGATGCGATCCGCGACGCCACTACTCTCGGCGAACGCAACGAGGTGCTTCGAAGCGCATTCGAATCCGCGACACGTTACCAGCAGACGGGTGTTAATCTTCGGGCCAAGGTGGCGGAGAAACTCGCGGTGATTCAAAGCGCGGATTTTCGTAACAAGCTTTTGCGCGCGGCGCGTACGCGTGAACGGGCCGAGTTGGCTGAAGAGGTGCGCAAGACCTACACGCTTCAGGTGGCTGCTTCAGCGGGCAAAATCATGCAGACGCTGAACAATCTTCGGACTGTCGGCGGCGCGCATGAGCAGCTCCAGGCGGACCTGACGAGGCTGCAACAGATGCCGCAATTTGATCGCGCTGTCCAACAGCACTTCGATGACATTGTTAATCGCCTGTCTCAAAGTGATCGCGGGATCTCATTGTTGCTCGGTGGCGGTGATCGGAACGGGCAAGACATCTGGGATGAGTATCTGCGCCAGCGGTTCGCCAACAATCTTGGCATCCCGCAAGGAAACGAGTTCACGCTGGGCCAGCTCGCCAGCAACGTGCTCGCGGCTAACCGCGATCTGCGCAATCAATTCGGCAGCCTCGCTTTGCTGGCGCGTGACATCATCACAACCCAGGAATGGAATCGAGCCGGGTCCCGTATCGCGCAAGCACTGCAGAATGATCCCGTCAAAGGTGTCCCTCGGATACTGCAACGCGCGGCGACATTAGGCGAACGCGAGGCGCGCGCGGAAGCGGCATTTCTCACGCTCAACAAAGGCATCGAGAAAACGCTGCGCGATTACAACGATCACGAGCAGGCTGTCCGGTTGCATGATGCTGTCGAAGCCGATCCCGAATATCGGCGATGGGTCAATGACGTGATGGAGCATCCCGTTGTTCAAGGGCTGGCGGTACCGGCCGAAGTCAAAGCGCGGATGGAAGGCGCGCCGCAACCGTTCTTCCGTTACTCCGGGCAAGACACGGTGTATTCGCCGGACGGAAAACCGTACCGCGTCAATCTGCAGTTCACGCCTGAGAATGTTCAAGAGACGATGGCGGATCTC
>Ga0247676_1000094_pt1 | contig 16229 bp, 33 predicted proteins | sample CNK17_metaG_FD_182802 | JGI IMG/M metagenome (GOLD analysis project Ga0247676, IMG submission 182802) | Soil microbial communities from Purdue University Martell Research Forest, Indiana, United States - CNK17 | ecosystem: Environmental > Terrestrial > Soil > Temperate forest > Bulk soil...
AATAATAATTAGTATTAACTGCTAATGGAATAGGCAATTGACCATAAGAGGAAGATAATGTTACTAATGATCCTGTAACTAATCCAATAGTACTTTCTACAGTTATCATATCTGTAGTAGGATCAGCAGTAAATGGTAAATTAAATTGAGAATTTACTATTTGTCCTTGTAATAAATCTAAATGATATCTATCAATTCTAACTCTTTTATAAGTAGGATCACCAATAGCTCTTCCTATTCTAACTCTTCTAATAGATTCACCATCATTAGTACAATTATTACTATCCACAATATAAAGAGCAGGAAATCTATAGTCTCCATAATAATTATTTCCTTGGAAATAAACATGAGACTGAGCAGGATGACGATCTCCATTTAATAATTCTTCTTCATGCCATCTTCGACCATCTTCTGTTTCAGGATTACTCATGCTTTCATTATAAACAAAAGTTTTATTAGCATCAGTAAAATTTAATCTATAAAATATTAATCCATTTTCTTTTATTAATATTCCTAATGGATCATTTTCTCCAATTAATTGATTTTGAGCATATTGAGAAAGCTGAAAATCTAATGCTCTATTACTAATAGGAAAAGGCTGTGTTCCTACAACTTCCATTACTGATCCCAATCCATCTTGAGTTTGAGATAAAAAAAACATTTTATTAAACCCAGTGATGATACTAGCTCTTGAGGGAGTTCCATATTCCATTAATAAGCTATTATTTCTTCTAAAAGGAAGATTAGTTCCTATGCCTTGATTCTCCCAAACTTCAGTATAATAAGAAGAAAATAAAAATAATTTTCTATATAAAGTTCTGCAAGCTATTATATTACCAGGATGAGTAGTTATTGATCCTACTTGTAATTGACCTAAATTTGTTATAGTTCCAGACCCAGTAGCAGTAAAATTAATAGCAGCTCCACCTTTAGCTGATGATAATCTTATAGTATTAATTCCATCGTTAAAAACCACATAATAAGTAGTAGATAAAGAAAAAGGAGCAACAACTATAGTAAAAAGAACAGGAGTTCCAATAGCATAATTTAATACTGATCCACTAGTTAAAACTAGATTAGGAGAGCCATTTGTAGCATTAAAATTAGCAGTAGAAACACCCCAAATTAATCCATTATTAAAACTTGATAATTTAAAATTATTAGTATCTCCATCTGCTACTACAAAAAATCCATCAAGAGAACAGACATCTATTGGTTTAGCAGGAAAACTACTGTCTGTTATTTGTTCAAATAAATTAACATCCGTGTCGTAAATCCATCCATTAATTCCATCTACAAAAATTATCTGGAAAGTATTAGCATCTATTCCAACATAATTAGGATTTCCAGAAATAGTTCCTATATGAGAAAAACTAAAGGTATTATCTATTCTATAAACTTCATTACCAACAACATGATACATGCTATCTTTAAATACAAACGATTTTCTAAAACCTTCAGTATTAGGAAAAAAATTAATCTCTGAATTAGTTAAACCAGAAGTAAATATTAAAGATTTAGATTTTTTATTTTGAGAATCTATATATTCAAATTGATTAATAGTTCTTTCCGAATCAATGACAGGATATCGTTGATTATTATAGCTACCTACTATTTCGTAATTTTCCCATGTCATATTAGTAGTATGATAATATCATTTGCCAGAAAGGAGAACCTGGCGCAGTTAATAGTACAGAAGGTCTAATAGTAAGATCAGTTTCATTAGCATTCTTCAAGTTATTTATATAGCTTAAATATTCATCTTCAGATGTTTGTTTCCAATTTCCTGAAGGATAATAATCAATAAACTTTCTAGCTAAGGCATATTTTAAAAATCCATAATAATAAGGAGGAAGCTCTATAATACTTTGATCAGAATCCAATGAATCTAACATCACTTTACATTGAATAAAAAAAGGATATGGCTGATCAGGAGCAGGATATACAGTAATAAAACTTTCTAAAGATTGCTTATTAAGAAATATAAAACATGGTCTAGTTCTCAAATTCTGTAAAGTAATAATATTATAATATTCAGCTTTACTAATAATTTTTAAAGGATAAGTAATTGGTTGATCAGATTCTGGCTGAACAACATAATTAGCAAAAGATAAATCTATAATTCTGTCAGAAACTATATCTGACGATATCATGTCAGATAAAGAATAAGTTTGTTGACCAGGAACAAAAACAGAATTAATAGTAGTTAAAAAAGGCACATAAATACTATCAGAAGTAAATTTTGCAATTATTTCATTAATTAAAGTTAAACCTTTGGAAAGCATAAAGGCATCAGCCAATTCACCGACGCCTAGCTCACCAATAAGTTGCAATGAATCAATGATTAAATCATTAGTAGTAGGAATAATTTGAGGCATGAAAACCTCTTATTATTTAACTGGATAAGCTTTCTTATCCAAGTTACTAGTTAAACTACGAGCAAATTCTTGCGCATGCTCACCATCATTAACCATACATGCATCAAAAGTAGTATAACGAGATTCTAAATTAGGGGCTTTTCCTCCCATAGAAGCAGTCATAGCTTGTTGTTTCTTAACAAATTCATTATCAGAATTATGTCGTTCCTGAAACATCTTTTGTCTTTTGTTTGCGATTGTAGCTTCTTTTCCCTTCATCCCGTCGTATCTGTCCTTCATATTTTTCCCTCACTTGTTTAGCTTCATTTGGATGTTTAAACCATTCTTTAGTGGCTAATAATTTTTCATATTCTTCATCATCTACAACACGCATTGGATAAACTGGATGATAAATACAATTAATCATTATTAGCCTCTTAAATTATGATAATAGTTTAGTTGCGTATTGAGGATGCCATTTAAATCCACATAAAATATCTATACGCATATAATTTTGATAACTTAAAATGTCGCCAATTTGAGTTACCGCAAGAGACAATCCAGTTTCAGAATCAACAGATATTTCTTGATATGGAACTTGTAATTTATACAATGGAGGACAAACTATATCTAAAGCTCGTGAAGGATATGAAACATTCACGTTATAACTTGGAACCATTGTAACAACAGCACCATTAGGAACAGGATTATCTACATTCTGCAATGGATTGGATGTTGAACTAATAATTGCAGGATTAACTTGAATTGTTACTGCACCACCACCACTAGAATCAGCAGAAGCAGTTATAACAAATTGCATGTCTTGACCAGTAGATGCCCTAGAAAGAGGATTTACACTATGAACTCCGCTAATACTAATTAAATCACCTGGTAAAAAATATCCAGTTACAGAAGCTGTTGCACCAGATAATACAATAGTATTTCCTGATGAAACTGCGCCATTAACTAATAATGTATCACCCGAATGAAGAGTAGGTCCTGCTCCAGCTTGATGACGAACAATATTTTGAGATTGAAAAACGTCAAAATAAGATAAATGACCAATAGCAGATTGCCTAACAATTTCCTCATTAAATACTGGAGTAAATTGATTTAATAAAGAACCTTTAAGAGAAGATGCATCTCGGACTGTCATTGCTGTATAAGCATCAGCAGATATATTAACACCTTGCTCTAATAATTTAGCACCAGCTAAATCTACAGTAGTATAAGAATTAATAGGAGTTCCAGCAGTTCCAGTAAAGAAATAAAGTTCTTGTTCAGCAGAAGAGCAAATATCACGCTCCATTTTGCTAGTAATATCTTGAATAGCAGGCTGAATAAAAATACGAGAAAAATCTTCAATTCTTAACGTCAAATCTTGAATAGTATAAGCAATAAGAGTGTGATATTGATGAGCAATTGTAATATTTTCAGTCGTTTCAATAATGCTTTGAGGAGTAGCAGTAGAACCATCACCAACTATAAAATTATTTTGTCTTCGAACTTGTAATGTATCTCCAATCTTATAACCAGTTGATGTAAAATCGTCTTGATAAATACGGCTAGCTGTCATAACAAAAGGACAGTTATTCGCAAACATCGCCAATGCCGTATTAGAGACGAGTTGCGTAGTAATTAATTGATTTGGCATTTCAAAATCTCCCAGTGATTATTAACCCCATTTATTTCCGTTTTCTTTCATTCTTCTGCGTATTTCTCCAACAGAAGTTTTTGAATTAACACTCGAAGAAGTCACTGGATTATTTTTGATGTTTCCTAAAGGTTGAGAAGCCGTATTATTTGACTTACTGCCACCATTATTCATCGTCGCAATTGCCAGTTTCATAACTTCTTTTGCTTGATCTAATGGATGGAGTTTAGAAATTTCATGCAATTTATTTTTATCTTTACCAAGACGATACAATGTTTCAGGAATGTCCATTCCAGGAATGTCATGAAGTAACAAAGCTACAGCTTGCATTGATTCTGTATATGGGGCATCTTTAGCCTTTACTACATCATCAAAATCATCATATTTTTCAGAATGCTTATCTAAAGTACTAGCCAATTCAGATTGCTTCTTATAAACATGTTGAGCATTTTGATATTGTTGCTTCTTCAATTCCTCTTGTTTCTCTTGATCTCGAACCTTTTGAACTAATGAATATAACTTTCTATCCAATTCATTATCATTTGAATTGTTTAATGAATCTTCTATTGGCATGGGTGGTTGTATATTGGCAGGATGATAATTAACACGAGCATGCAATTCATCTAACTGTTCTTGCATTCTTCGCATTTCTTTCTTATGACGTTTTTCCTGCATGCCAATCTTTTTCTTGGCATACTCAGGAAGATCATCACTATAATTATCTTTACTACCGTCGTCTGACACTGCAGATGGATTTCCCAAAGACTCATCTACCATTTCACCTAATGCTTGCTGAGATTCACTACCCATTTCAGGTTCTTGCATTTTCTAACTCCTAATGGCATTTAATTGCCCCGAAGGTACGGCCCTTCGTAAGCCAGATAACAGAATGGCCAAATTCTGTTAAATATCAGCCTAATAGGAATATAGAATGCTCACAATGGATACAGGTATACCTTTTTAATTTAAATATTTATATTAATCATATATTTATTTTAAAAATGTTATATATTAAAAAAAATAATAAATTATATTTTTATATTTACATTTACTACCAATTTACTACCAATTTACTACCAATAATTACTAAATTGGTAATAAATTTTATGATTAAATTTTTATAACTGATTACGGTAATTAAGATGTACTTTACGGTAATTAACGGTAATTAATCCTGAAAATTATACCTTTCACTTAGTTGACTTATATTTCATTTTGAAATATTATTATTTTGATAATTTAAAACTTAAAGGAAAATAATATGAATACACCTGAATTTTTAGATACACTTAAAAAATGTATAGAAATATATAAAAATGATAAATATACTTATTCTATAGATGAACATTTTTTAATAATTAAAGATATTTTCTATAAATATATGAATTATAAAGAAATTAAACAAATAGTTGAATAATATACTTAAAAAATATAAAAAAATCGACATATCAATGATATATGTCGATTTAATAAATATATAAAAAATAAGGATTAAAAATGTTAATTGAATGTTATTACGAATATACAAAATCATTAGATTTTAATAAAATAAAATGCACTAAATGTGCATTTAGCATACCTATAATTCAGGATTTAAAAATAAAACCACTTGAAATTAAAAATATTATAAAAGATAGAATTGCAGAAATGGGATTTTGCAATAATTGCCTTTATACACTTATAGATCAAATAACCCAATGAAGTTCGCATTGTTAAGAGACGTTTAGGGTATTGTTATTAATCTTTAGGTTGATATTTTTGTTTTGGATGTGTGTAAATCAGCCATAATCTTAGCTAAAGAAGCTGAATAATCTAAATCTGCTTTGTGCATATTCATTTTTCTATCTTGAACATCCATATTCATATCAGCAGCCATTTTTTTAGCTTTCATAATCATTTCCATTTTTTCTAATTCATGCTGATCTTTTTCCAATTGATACTTTTCAGAACGCAATTGCAGCTCTGTTTCTCTTTCTTTGAGCTCTGCTTGCTTTAATTGCATTTCCATTTGCATTGCTTGTTCTTGCGGAGATGGCTTAGGAGGAGGAGGCGGCTTTCCTTCTTCTTGAGCTAATATATTAGGAGGAACAAGAGTCTTAAACCTTTCCGAAATTTGAGGCATGAATTGCACATCAAGGTTTTTAGCCCATAAATCAGCAACTAATGGAAACGCTTGCGGAAACACTTGGATTGTTTGTTGGAGAAACTCCAAAGCAACTTCTTTTTGAACGGCGAAACTAGGACCAGTATCAATCTCAATATCATAGTCCCCATAAGTAATTTCATTTTCCACAGAACCATCAGACATTTTTTTATTAAGAACCAAAGAATCCGTTTTTCCATCTTTTTTTGTAATAATGACATTTCTTTCTTTTTCTCCATATATATAAGGTATTAAATCTAATACTACTCTTCCACCTTGTTCTATGGCTTGATTTAGATTGTCATAAAAAATATAAGCAGCCATTGATCCTTCAATTTTTCTTTCTCTACGAGCTTTTCCAGAAATATCTCGTCCTTGTAAATCTTGTGATTCGCTAAATCCTAATATTTCTCTAATATCCTGAGAAGCACTTTGAGCTTCTTGTATTAACTCGGGAGATAATTGCCAAGCTTGCATTTTCTGAGGCATCATGTTTGTTTTTTGATCCGGCCTTGCAATTAAAACGCCTACTTGAACCTCTGGATTTCTCCACATTTGTTCTTCTCCAATAATATTATCTGGAGTGGCTAACCATTGCTCTCTACGTCTATTTTTAATTTCAGTAGCTCGTTCAGACATTACAAAATTAAGATATTTTTGTGTATCTTTTGCTTCTCTAATAAAACTACGAGTATATTGACGACCCTCTATAAAACATGAATTACCATCAACAAATATTCCAGGCAAATATTTTGAAGGCCATTTAGAAAAATCTAATATACGATCATGAAGCAAACGATAATGAAATATTTCATAATCTTGGGTCCATCTTTCATTAATTATTTTAGGAACTAATTCTAATATTTCTTTGCTTAATTTTTCTGATGATTCTGCTATTTGCTTAGTTTTCTTTATTGTTTCTTGCATTTCTTTCCATTCATCTTCTTTTACTGATTCCCCATTAGATAACTCTAATATTTTAAAAGATTTCCATTTTTTAACAAAATAATCACATACAACAATAGAATCTTTAGATTGCCATTGAAAATCAATCAATGATGAAGGATCAGAATAAGACACAGGGTTAAAAGCATATGGATACATAGCATCGAATTGTTTTTTGCCATAAATATATTTCCTTGCATAAAAATCACCATCTCCCTTATGTGGCTTCATTGCCATAGGATCAAAAGAAACCATTTTAATATCAGGAATAATTTCGTAATTTATTATCCTGTTAAAGCTAAGTGGAGATTCATAATCAAGAGATATTTGAAATGCGCCCCATCCACTAGATAAAGCAGATTGAGAGGCAGATTGATATATTAAGTCGTTCTGAGATTTATATGATATAGACCTAACTAAATCGCTCATCAAATCAATAGATTTTTGATCTGATTTGCCAGTTAATGATCTAACCATTAAATCTGGTTTATTTTTACGTTGCTCTCCTAATATCTTATTAACTGAATCAAGTAGTTTATTAGCTGTCAAAGATACTTTCTGTAATCTAGTAAATTCATTACGCTCACTTGAATTCCATTGATCTACAAATAAAAAATTCATATCATCTTTGCCACGGGTAATATTTTCATTAAAATAACTTCCCCATAGATTAAGATTATCGCGAGCATTAGAAAGAACATCCATTTCATTAATTCCAGCTTCTTTAATCTTATCTAATCTTTTAGATTCTAATTCTTCTGATTCTTCTGGAGAAATCCCATTATCTAATGAATTCATTTAATTTATACCTATAAATATTAACATAGTTCGGATGTTATTATTTCAATCCTTGGCTTATCCCAAGTATTACCATATTTAATAAGTAATTGATTGAATAATTCAGAAACATTATTACATTCAATAATAAAATAATCATAACTATTTGTATTTCTTTCTGCTTGAATCAAATATCTAATCATTTATTAATTTTCCTTAATGTTTTAGCTAAAATTGCTCTTTTCCTAGTTTTAGTATTTTTAGAATGCTCAGCTTTAACAAGTTTAGATTCTGGTATTTTTTCACCTTTTTTTACCTTAAGTGTTTTTCTTAAAGACCCAGGATGTTTAATCGCTGATTGAATCCATTTCTTTTTTTCCATAAAAAATCTCCTATTATTAAATATCAATATATCCAAAAGAAGGATTCAAAACAGAAATATATTTAATTTTTTTACTAAATTTACATTCTTCAACAATTCCATCAATATATTTCCAAGTTTTAATATCATTAGATTTATATTTATACAATGGTTTGGGCATAATATATCCACATTTATCTAAATATGTTCTTACTTTATCTATTCTTTTATTAGTAGGTTTCTTTACATAATAATTACTTATTTTTTGATATTCATCAAAACTAAATTTCATATAAAATATCCTTCTTTATGAGCTTTAATAAACTTTAATAATTTATCTGTTCTACCATTTTTCATCATATTCAATGGGGACAATCCTCCCAAATATGAATTAGGAGTAGTAAACCAAGTAAATGTTTTATTAATATTACCATTAAAATATTCTTTAATCATTTCAAACACTAATTTTTTCTTTGGGTCAGTGCCATACATATTTAATCCTTACATTCTAAATGTAGGATTATACATGCTAACGTATTGTTTTTTAACTACTTCAGTTGAATTTCCAGCAAATTCTAAAGCGCCATACTGTATGCAATCATGAGGATGTGAAAATTTATTTTTATCTGGTTCATTTCTATATCTTTCATCCCCAGAAACAGAAAGTCTTTTATAAACATATCCATTTATAAATCCTTTTCTAATAATTGGACATTTTTTCCTATCTAATAATAAACCTGGTTTTCCATCAGGAGATTTATTAAGAAAATATTTAACTGCGTTTATTCTAGGATCAATAAGATTAGTTCTTGCTGGTTCTGTTTTAATACCTAATTCATTGAGCTCTCCAATGAAACTAAAATTACCAAAAACTTCTTCTCTTCTCACTCCAGAGGGATCACCTATTGATAAACCAAGCATATTTACTATTCCAGAATTATTATAATTAATTAAAATAGGATGATAAGGAAAGTCTTTTCTTAAAGATGGAATAACTACATTCTCAGCAAATGACCTAACTCCCATATCTTCAGCAAGATATTCTTTAAGGATAATCAATTGACCCCGCGATGACAGTTGTATAACTACACACGCAGGAGTTAGGCCACCATCCCATGTTAAATGAATAGGTTCACCTTGGATAGCCTCAATATTATCTATAGAGTGAAAATCATCATTATATTCAGGATAAACCCTTTTTCCGCTCTCTACTAATCCATATTTACCTAAACAAAATACTTTAATAAACTCTTCAGACTGACCAGTAGCCAGTTTACGATAATAATCGTAGACCAATATATTGCTATTATCATGGGAATGCTTAGCGAGATTAACAGCATTATCAGCAGAACGGTTATCAATCCAATCGCCATATTCATCCTTAATTAACCCAGGTGGTTGTTTAAATATCTTATATCCTTCAACTTTATTAATCTCAAAGTCTCTATAAATCCAATGGTCTTCATCAGGTGGATTAGTATCAGCAAATATTCCAGACCAATAATATTCATTGCAAAAAGCTCTACTTGGATAACGCCCATTAAGACGACCCTTAAGATGCGATAAAACAGACTGAGGAACTTCTGATAATTCATTAATATAAGCCATTGTTGCTTCTAAAGATTTTAGTTTTCTTATATCATCATCTCGATCTAAAGCAATAAACATAAGCTCTAATTCAATTACTCCTTCAGAATCACTAAAAACATGCTCATAAGTCAATATAGGTTTCTTCCGTGGCTTAACATCTCCCATCTCTCCAAACCAAGCTAACCAACTCTTAAGAGTTGTTGAATATAATTCTGGAGAAGTATTTCTTATAATAATACAACGAGATTTGCGTCTACCATTATGCCATTTAGGCATCTGAGCAGCCTTCTCTACAATCTTTTGGAGACACATAGTAGTTTTTCCGCTACCATATGGACCCATAACTAATTGTACAAAAGAGTTATCTTGAGAAAAAATACGACCTGTATTAGATGGAACATATATATGATTCTTTTTCTTGCCATTTTCATCAAGTGCATATATCTCAGTTCTATCATCATAAAACCATATATGATTCTGAGACCTAATTTTTTGACTATTTTCCAATTTAGATATTCTTTGGAATAGGCTGCTTGACATACCCTTTCCTAATTATAAATTCTTTAGTTGTCATACCCGCGGAGCATTTTAAACACCATATTCTCCTTACTTTGGTATTTTCATAAGGCATATGCCATACTTTTTTAACCTTTAAATCTTTTGATCCGCATGCATAACATTTCATTAATTTCCCTTGTGCATCAGAAGATTATTATTATTAGAAGATAATTTAATATTAGAAAATGCAATTCCTGGCCTAGCTGATTGAGTTTGCATATATATAAAATCATTATGATCAATTACAATTTCTTCTTCATATCCATGGCATGAAACAGATAAATGAATTTTATTAGTCATAATATTATCTCTAAACTTAATGGTATCAACTTTTTTGTCACATATAGCGCAAACAGGATGAATTCTACTCAAAAAATCATGTGTAAAGTTATTCATTTATAATCTCATTAATTAACTTTTTAATCCATTATTGCTCTATTATCACATTGATCGATAGCAATCAATATTTTATTCATATCTATAATTTCAACAACGTTACCATGAGTTAAATAAATTCCATCCTTGTGTATAGAAATTATGTGGTCAATATTAATATAGACAATAGTATCAATTTTAGTATTAACTTTAATAAATGCGCTCATTTATATGAATTAAATATTGTATTTGCGATATTCCAGGTGAAATCCTCTTTATCCGTAAATACTATTTCTCTAGAATTTTGGCAATGTAATGTATATATTATTACAGTTTTAGATATCCCATTATCATCAATAAATTCAACTTTCATATCTGGAGTAAATGGATCATCTAGAATTGATTCTGATTCTTTCCAAGGATTTGAATATTGATCATAATATTTATTCATTTATCACCATTAAATAAATTTTTAATTTTATCTTCAATATACTTAGATGCATAAATATATTTATCTAACCAATCCAAAAATGATTCTTTATTTTCATAAGAAGGATCATTAAAAAAACTATAAATTTCTTCTTCCATATCATTTAATAAAGCTCTGCATTCATTAATTATCCCAACTATTCCATTGGATATTTCAATTTTTTCTAAATAATTATTTTCTGATTTAATCATGACTTTCTATATCCTGTAGATACTCTCATTCCAGAGCAATTACTTTTTTTCATTCCTTTTCCCATTGTTTTTTTATCATCAACCAATACATAACCATCTGATTTCTTTTTTTTAGAAACAACAATACTTTTAGGCGCTTTCTTTCGTGATTTCATTTTCTTCCATCCTTTTATTTTCAAGTTTATTTAATCTATCTTCTAAATCTATTTCTGCTACTTTAGAACTAAAATATTGCCAAAAAGCTCTTTCCAAATACCATTCAGCACCTTTGTGCCCTTTTTCATTTTCTACCACTCTTTTTAAATGACGAGAGATAACTTTTTTATGAACATTTCTTAAGGAGGCTAGGAACTGAGTATAATATGTATTTTTTTCTTCCAGTAAATCTTTTGTACCATTTTCAATCCATCTTTTAAAAGTAGGATAAGCCACACCATAAGATTCACAAGTAATTCTAGCTGGTATTCCATTCTCTAAATCTTTTAATATCCCATCAACCACTCTTTGATCAAATTTCATACTAAATATTCTCTAATAAATTAATAAAATGGACATGAAATGAAATATCAAAAATAGTAAGAATAGCTATAAAAATCAAAATAATACTCTGCACAAATTGAATAAAATTCATATCTTATATCCTTTGTGAAATTAAATATATCATATCTAACTGAAATATATTTGTAAATAACTATTGACTAATATTACATTTTGAAATATTATTAATTTATAAACTATCAATTAAGGAATAAAAATGAACTACAATATTATTCAATCTCTAATTTCAGGATCAATTATGGGTTTATATATTTCTTATAAATTAGATTTATCCTGGTATTTAGGAAGTACTTTAATATTCTTATTACCAGTTTTAATTACTATAGCTTTTGCATTATCTGATTATTTTAAGAAATGATATTTCATATTTATTTATATTAACTAACAAAATTAATTAATTTTTAACTTTAAAAGGAAAAAATATCATGGAAAGATGGACAGAAATTATACTTATAGTTGGAATAATACTAATATGCGCTTACTCAATGAAATTATCCCAAAATTGTGTAATAGCAATGGAAAATTTAACAAGTAAAATAGATATGATGTTCATAAGGAGTTAATTATGAAAAAAAATACAGAAGTCATTTCGGAACCAAGTACCTTTAAAATTATACAAGAAATAAAATACAAATGCAGAGAACATGGGATTGTGTATTCATATATTCCATTGAAGTTTCAGTCAGAAGAACTAAAATATAATGTTAAATTTTGTTCTATTTGTTACGCTGAATTTTTACAAACAAACTGCTATATTCTTGAAGAAATTAAGGAATACATTTGATTAATAAAATATTATTATTTATTAGAATGTTACATACACAAAATTATTTGAGGCTATAACTTATGCCATCTCTTGGACGGTTTTTAGAAATGATAGAGGCTATTTCTCGACGAGATTGGAAAGCTATTGAGAAGATTGGAAAAGCTGCCGCTAATGATGAAAGAGAAAAAAAACATTATCAGGTAGCTCATAAAATTAGCGAGGCAATAGAGATAGCTATCTCAACAAGTGGAATTGAAGACTCTATTGTGACAGTTGCATCACCATTGAAGTTTCAGTCAGAAGAACTAAAATATAATGTTAAATTTTGTTCTATTTGTTACGCTGAATATTTACAAAAAAATTGTTGTATTATTGAAGAAATTAAGGAATAAAAAATGAAACCATTTGACCTAGAAAAAGCTCTAAATGGAGAACCAGTAATAACAAGAAATGGTTATAAAGTAAATCAATTAAAAAAATATACTGTAAGATGCAAAAAAGTAATAGCAGGAGTTATCGAAGATTATAATAAAATAAATACCTGGAATATAGATGGAAGCTTCTATAGGAATCAAGAAGATAGAAGAGACCTATTTATGGAAGACAAACCAAAGAAAAAATATTATTTAGGAATAGAAAAATTTTCTCCTGATAAAAAATATCGATTAACATCTTATCTTTGCGAATGTAAAGAACAAGTAATTAATGGAGAATGGGACAAAATAATAGAAATAGAGATGGATTAATAAATATGATAATTGACCCAAAAGAATATAAAAATAATTTAATTAATTTCTTATTTTTAATAAAATAAATATAAAAAAAAATGGAAACAGTAGGAAATGACTTTAGTGATCAATATTTTAGAAATTCATGGGAGTTATATGAATGAGAGAAATTAAATTTAGAATATGGTGCAATTCATTAAAAAGAATGATTTACAATCCTTATATTAAAGATATTACAGAACAAAGATACCAAATAAATGATTATTTTAACGGTAAAAACAATAAATTCACTTGGATGATTTATAGTAATGTAAAAGATCAAAATGGAAAAGAGTTATATGAAGGAGATATTATAAAAATATATTCAAATATTAATAATTTTTATGAAATTTCAATTGTAATATTTTATAAAGGATCTTTCAATTATTTAAAAAATCCAGAATTTTATGGAATTTCATTTCCATTGAATTCTTTGCCATCTTATTGCTTTATTGAATTAATAGGAAATATCTACGAAAATACAAAATTATTGGAGAATAAAAATGAATAAAAATCCTATAAAATGCGAGGAATGTGGAAAATTTATTAAATATGATGATTTATACAACGGGGCAGCAATACATAAGTTAAAAAGTTATGATACAGAATATACATATGAAACATACTTATCTTTATGTAAAAAATGCAATATAAAGGAGAATAAATAATGTTAATTTTCGAAACATATATGTTAGGATTTGCCACTCCTATAATAGGTATTTTACTTTTTGTAGTAGTAAGCGCAATTATTTGTAGTCGTAGTCGCAATTAAAAGGAATAGATAATGAATATAGAAGATCAAGTAACATCATTAGAATTATCTAATGAACTTAAAAAATTTGGAATTAAACAAGACAGTTTATTTTGTTACATAGATAATAGAATTTACACTAATTATGAATCTTATTTATTATCTATTTTTAGAGATCCTGAAAATATAAAACTTAGAATTTCAGCATTCACCGCATCAGAACTTTTAGAATTATTACCAGAATACATAACTATTGAAAATATAAAATATGAACTGATAATTTCAAAATATGCTGTAGTTTATAATCAAAAACATCAAAGTAACTGGTTAAGTAGTTTTTGTATAAATATATTCAATAAAACATTAACTGATTGTCTAGCAAAAATGATAATCCACCTAATAGAAAATAAATTAATGGATATTAAAAATGATTAATGATTTAATAAATAATTCTTATATTTTAGCTAAAAAATCTCATGAATCAATAAATCAAAAAAGAAAATATACCGGAGAAGATTATATTGTTCATCCTAAAAATGTAGCATATTTAGTGGAATTATTTGGCGGAACTGAAGAAATGATAGCTGCTTCTTTTTTACATGATACATTAGAAGATGTATTCAAAGATAATGATAAAGAATTTAAAAAAGAAATTGTATCATTAGGAGGAGATAGTCTTTTAAATTTAGTTATAGAGCTTACAGATAAATCTTCATTAAAATATGGCAATAGAGAAATAAGGAAAAAAATAGATAGAGATCGTTATATACATGCTTCTAATGAAGCAAAACTAATAAAAATAGCAGATTTAATAGATAATTCTTTAACTATATGTAAATATGATATTAATTTTTCTAAAATTTATATTAAAGAAAAAAGAATGCTATTAGAGATATTAAACAATAATTACACAAATAAAATATATAAATTAGCGAATGATATATTAATAAAAAATGAAAATAAATTAATGGAAATAAAATAATGATAATTACACAAAAACAATTATTAATTTTGTACAGTATTTCTCAATGGTTTATTAAATTTGAATTTAATGGTTTTTTTCCTCCTTATTCTAGGGAAACTATCGTTGATATTTTAAATGAAATAATTAACCAACAATCTAATAATCCAATGGAGATAAAATAATGACCAATTGGATATCAGTAAAAGATAAGCTACCAGGAAATAACAGATATGTTATAACTGTATGTGGTAATGATATTTATAGGTGTGGATGGTTTAATGTAAAATTAAATGCTTGGTTTACTTTCCCCGAAGGAAGTGATTCAACCGATTACGTACCTATAGATGTTGAATATTGGATGGAAATTCCTAAACATCCTGAAAAAGATTATTGATTATCATTTTTTAGAAAAAATATCAGATAAATTATCTTTATCTGATTGTCCAAAATAAAATCTATATATTTGTCTAATATCCCATACCAAAAATACTAACATTACTACCAATACTTGTTTAACAGTTGTATCTTTTATATACTCAATAAATAATATATCAACAAATATTGCACACATAGCCATAAAAGCCATTATAGGCCTTACAAGGCGATATAACCCAATCTCCCTAGAACCATACTCCCTTGCATTTTTAACGTCGTTAAAGTCTTTATCTAAAGCCACAAGCTTATCTATTATTGTAGGATCATCTTTTATCTTATTAATCAAGTCATCCTGACTTTTCATATCAACCCCCAAAGTAGAAGATATTAAAGATTCAACAGCATAAGAAGCCGGTCCACCAAGAGCCAATCCTAGATTAGGAGCAAATTTAGAAATCAATGAAATAATTATATTAGGAAACATTATTAAATTCTCTAATTAAAAGATGTTGTATTATTATATTTTAAATTATCATTTACATATTTACCAGTAATCATCATTTTTATTAATATATCTGCCCTATTTGGAACTTGATTATACCAATTA
>Ga0247676_1000096_pt1 | contig 15434 bp, 31 predicted proteins | sample CNK17_metaG_FD_182802 | JGI IMG/M metagenome (GOLD analysis project Ga0247676, IMG submission 182802) | Soil microbial communities from Purdue University Martell Research Forest, Indiana, United States - CNK17 | ecosystem: Environmental > Terrestrial > Soil > Temperate forest > Bulk soil...
GACGGGGACGGCTCCCATAACATGGGGCGCCACCGGGCTCCCGTCCTGGGCATCGCTTTCCTCATCTGGCCTGCTGACCGGAACTCCTCCCACCGCCGCGTCCAGTTCCTTCGCAGTGACCGCCACCAATAGCAGCGGGAGCGACGGCTCGCGGACCTTCACGCTCACCATTGCGAATCCGAACCTCGCCCCGATCATCACCAGCATGAGCCCGCTGCCCAACGGCGCGGTGGGGACTCTGTATTCCTACACGTTCCGGGCGACCGGGACGACTCCAATCAACTGGACCGCGAGCGGCCTGCCGTCATGGGCCTCCCTGGGGATCACCGGGATCCTCACCGGTACGCCATCTGTCTCTGGCACCACTAGCTTCAACGTGACCGCGACGAACACGTTCGGAGTCGCGGGACCATCGCCGTTCAGCATCACTATCGCGGGCGTGACGCCGCCCCTTCCCACCTGCGCGCCGGCGACCCATGCGATTCCACCTGCGCTTCCGAACGTCCTGGACATCCAGCTCCAGACCAACATGGCCCTGGGGATCGTCGGATGCACGAACTCCATCACCCAGTCCGGATCCTGCTCCGCGACGGATGTGCAACGCGTGGTAAACGCCAGCCTGGGCCAAGGGTGCGTGACCGGGCCATGAAGCTCCTGCTAACGCTATTAGCATTTGCCGCGCCCGTCTGGTCCCAGGTGGGCATCGTCTGCCCGTCCACCAGCGCTAAGCCTCTGGTGTGTTCGGTCACGACTGCGACCATCGGCGCGACTACCTACCAGTGGACCATCAGCGTGAACACTCCCACCACCGGAATGGCCGTGAGGGCCCTGCCGCCGGATAAGAGCGCCAGCGCGTACCAGGGCAAGATGCTGCTGCTGGGCATGAACGCCTCGTTCATCCGGCCCGGGACCATCGCGAGCGTGACTATCAATCTCCCATCCACGTTCACCTGCCCGGGGAACTCCCCGTGCGTGACGGTCACGCTCACCGCGCCCCAGGCGACGATCTCGAACCACGCCGTCAATCTCGCCGCGAGTCCGGGAAGTGCTAAAGTTCGTATCAGGCCCTAATGTCCGATCCAAGCGTGCTGATCATTGTGGGAGCCGTGCAGACCATCGCGCTCGCAGTCGTCGCCGCGGCGGTTAAAATCTGGGGCGACCGGAACCACGCGGAGACAAAGCAAGCCATCGAGGTCGTGCGGAACGACGTGAACGGCAAGATGGAGAAGATGCAGGAAGTGATCAAGACCGCCGCGTTCGCCGAGGGCAAGCTCACCGGGATTGCGGAAGAGAAATCCCATCCTTCCTAGCATTGGCGTCCGGCGTGCAACGTGGTACTCTCGGTACTGAGTGAAAGGAGCGCCACCATGCCCGGATCCAGCTTAGTGTACGCCCTGCTCTATCTCCTGATCATCGGCCTGATCATCGGCCTCATCTTCTGGCTGCTCGAAAAGTATTGCCCCGAGCCGCCGAAATCCATCGTGAAGATGATCATGACCATCCGGATCGTGATCGCACTGATCGTCTGGCTGATCGGCTTGCTCCCCGCCGGACCGGGACTCTTCCCCTACAGGCACCCTTAGCCATGAGCGACCACGATCACGGCCCTCCGGCGCAGACCCTGAACCTGGTGATCTCGTTCGACCCGAACGCGCAGGATCTGCTGAACGCGATCGTCATGACCCTCCAAGGCACGCTCTCGCACGATGACCGAGTTGGGCTGGAGCAGATTCTCCAAACATCGCGTGCGCTCCTCCAGCAAGCGCAGGCAATATCCACAATCCCTCCACCAACCCCGAAAGGATAATCACCATGGCAACCGTTCAAGACTTCATCAACGCCGAAGCGCCCGTACTCGCATCCCTCGGCACCGCACTGACCGCTCTTGGAACCGGCATCAAGGCACTGGACGACCTGATCACGCAACTTCAGAACTCCCCTGGGACCCTGAGCCCTGCCGACCAGGCCGCGCTCGACCAGATCCAAGCGACCTCGCAGGCCCTGGTCGCGCAGGCGAACGCGATCTCGACGACTCCCCCCGGAACTCCGGTTCCAACGCCGCCTCCGCTTCCGACCGCATAAGCTCTGGCTAATTCGTTGAGTTAGTGTACAATTGCCTCTAATAGGGCGGGCATCGAGTCCGTCCTGTTGGAGGCTTTTGCATGTTGATGCTCTTGCAGACGACCGCGCAGCAGGTGGCAAATGCCGTCCCGGTCACGGATCCGGGGATCGCGAAGTGGGTAGAAGGCTTGGGAGATCAAGCCACCCTCGCGGCCGGGACCGTCTGGGCCATTCAGTATCTCAAGCGCTGGCCCTCGTTCAAGTGGCTCAATGAGAACACAGCCTCCAGGACCCAGATCGTCTCGACTATCATGGCGATCATCTCCGGGATCGCCGTGAACATCCACGTCACGGGAGACGCCGCCCTCGGCTGGACCATCAATGTCGCGAGTGCGCACACTCTGTGGACCACAGCCACCCGGGTGATCGGCCAGAAGGTCGGCCAGGACTGGCTGCACCAGATGTACGACAAGCCTATCCAGGTCGTGCCTGTGACTCCCCCGGCAATGGACCTCGCCGGAAAGCCCGTCGCGCCGCCGCAGCCCATCGTCCCCGCTCCGCTCGCCGCTAAGGACTAATGACCCCAGCGCCGGTGGATATGCAGGTCCTGCTCGACAACATCAAGTTCTTCTGCTGGCTCCTTGGCGCAATCGGTAGTTCGGCCATCGTATTGCTAGGGATCTACCTGAAGCTGTATGTCAAGAACGCCCTGCTCCAGCACGCCGAGGAGATCAAGCAGATGATTGCAGAGGACTACGTCCGCAAAGACGTTCACTTTGAGCAGATGCGCCGCCTTGGATTGCGGGGCACGCATTGATCCTAACTGACGACCTGCGGTTAGCAATCGTCTACTTCGCCTTCGCTGTGTTCGTGATCCTGGTGCCGATTATTTCCTGGGCTGCACGTAAATATGTCCGGCATATCTTTGGCCGCGCGAGCCGGAACGCCATGCTGGTGCTAAAGAGTGTAAGATAGTTCGCATGAACTGGATCAATCCCGGAGAACTTCCCCGCCCGAACCGCAACGACTTCCCCACCACTGGCGACTTCATGCTCGCCGACAACGTCTGGGTGAGCTTGCAGAATCCCACCAGCTACTTCATCGCCGCCACGCCGGCGCCGGAGTACGCTAACCCGCAGGCGTATATCACCGCGATGGAAGCCTACGCGCACTCGTTCTTCGATCACAACTTCCCGGTGCCTTATGTTCCTCCGGGATGGGACGCCAAGGGCGCGGCAGATTCCGCCTGTGCGGACTGCTTCAACAAGCTTGTGCAGATCCCGGTGAACTCCGGCGATCCCCAGACCTGGAGCGTGTTCATGGCCTGGGTCATGGGCACCGGACAACTCTATGGCGGTCATCCGGCGGCGCCCAGCGGAGCGAACCAGAACGCGAGCGCGGGACAGGAAGCCGCGCCTCCGGGGAGCATACTTTGAAACGCGCCGTATTAGCTCTCTCGCTCCTTCTTGCGTCCTGCGGAGGAAGCGCGACCAATCCCAATACGCCGCCTCCGATCCAGTCGATTGATCTGAATATGTCCAAGTCGCTTCTGGTGGCACAGAAGGCCATCGAGGGCGATCCCACTACCGTCCCGCCTACCATCGGCCTGCGTGATCTAGCAGTAACGCATCCAACGTTCAAGCCTCAGATCAACCAAGTCATCGCCGGGTACAACCTGGCCGAGACCGCGTACCTGAGCTTCCATGCGGATGTAGCAGCAGGGAAGAACCCAGATCCCGCCGCGATCCAAGCGCAGATCACCGACATCGTACAGAAGGCCATCGCGCTGGCTGGGAGCGTCAAATGAACAGCACGACTGTACTTGCATGGCTTGAGGGCGTGACCGCTGCCGTGGCCGTGGTTCCCTCACCCGCCACGCCTTTCGCAGCCCTAGCCTTGGAGCTTGAGAAGATCGTAGGCTCCTCTATTGCCGCGCTAGCTGCGTCGAAGGGCCAGACGGTTGAGCAAGTGATCGCACAGCTTCATCAGATCCAGTCAGTCCCGTGAGAACCGACGCCAATCGCAATCCCGCCGCGTTCACCACCGACATCGCCAAGCAAGCAGGGCTGGTGCTGGGGATGGACTATGAAGCTGGAGATCCGTTCCCGGCGCCATCCACTCTAGTGACCGCTCGCATCCTAGGCGATCCCGTCGCCGTGACCATCCGGGTGATCGACCGGATCGGATACTTCACGCAGTTGGGAAAGCCAAGGTGGGATTACATCGCCCTGCCGCGATTCGTATGGATGGGCTTGAGCGCCGATGAGAAGCGCGACGTGATCGGCTATCACTATAAGCGCGAGGGTGGAACGGATATGCGCGGGTTGTTCCCTAACTACGGTCAGGCTTAGCCCGCATCGCCGCGTGCTGGGCGAGTGCGGCGTCAATTTCAAAGTAGCTTCCTGGTGGCAATAAGCGGTCTTTCGTGCGCTCCAGCGCCTCCGCGAGTTGATCCGAGAGTTCCCGCTCTCGCCGGAACTGGCTCCGCGACTCATCGCGCGCGGCAAGTAAGGCGGAATCTAGCCGCTGGATGGCCTGCTGATCGGCGCGGAACTGTTCCAGCATCTTTGCGTTTTGTCGATTCCCTTCCGCTAGATCACGTCTGGTGTTGTCCAGTTGGGATTGCAGAAGATCGCACTGGCTCCGCAACTCATCGCGCTCGGAGCACACAGCGGATAGCCGTTGCTCAGCCGCTGACTTCCCTTCGACGGCCGCGCCCATCAATGATTGAGATTGCGCCAACTGCTCGCGCAACTCCTTGATCGTGCGAATGATCGTGCTGAATGCGTGGCGGAACCCATGCTTCTGATGACCACACTCCGCAATCGCGTAGTCGAACATGGCGCTAATGATGGCAATGGGAGTACCCGGCTCAGTTAAAATCTCCAGCCTATCCTGTAGTTCCCTGATGGTCTGCTCGTTGGAGTCATGGGCGGCGTTTGTTAGCAACCAGCAATTCCAGTTGTCACTTAGCGCCTTGAACCTTTCGCGTGCCGTAGCCTCCGCGCCTTCGCCGGTGAATACCTCCGCTTCGGCTGTATCATCCTCGAAGTAAATCAGCCAAACGTCTGCCGTCATCGTCCTGGGGCGCTCGCTCATTGCTCTGCATCCTTTCCGAGAATCATGCTGGCGTACTTCTGTTCCCATTCATCGCGGCACTGGTCGGAGCACATCATGGACTTAACGTGCGTGTTGCTGAGATGAGTTGCGTACTGTCTCCATCCGCAATTAGGACAGTGGAAGAACTGCTTTCCAAATAGGCTCATATCCTCTCCCTTGCGGCATTCCCGCCTGATGTGTTTGCCTCCAGCTTTCCGAGATGCCTCCCGACGTTAAGCACGACGGCAAACGCCAATCCGCCAAGATACAGATGTGGATAAAGCGGCACGAATTGGCGTATACCCGCATCCGCTGTGGCCGCGATCCCAACCCATAAAAACCAATCCCAAAATTTATTCATTCTGTTTTCGCCTCCGCCGACGTTTGCGGATCGGTTTCGTGATATTGCCACCACAGGGCCTCAAGTGCGTCTAATTGGTCACGCCGCCAACCGATAGAAAGGCAGAAGGCAAGCCATTCTGCACACTCTTTAAGCTTTTGAAGTCTCACTACTCCCGCCCTCCTTCGCTTGCGGCCCCAATAGGTCGGCTGTCCAGCGGGGTTTTTTGGGACGTGGACTCGCCGTTTTCAGGCGCACACCCCCACGGCTCAGTGTGATTCTTGCGATTGCGCCGGATATCGCGCACCAGACTTCGGGCCGCTCGCGCCGAGTCTCGCTTGCTAAATTTCATAGACAATCGCCCATTGCTGGCCCTTCGAGTCTGCGTGAGAAAGTCCTGCTTATGCCGGCGGATTGCGCCCTTCGGATCACACATCGGGCATGGAACGTACTCGCCGGGTTCGTAAATCATGCCCTCGCCGTCGCAATCATCCATGTCGTAAAGCCGACCGCCGAAGCACTGTGAATCGGGATAGCGCCCCGCTCCAAATTCGTATCCCTGATACCCGCAGCCGCTTGGAAGCATATGAGGCTCACCGACCGGGTTGGTGGCGAAGTCCTCATCATCGAAGCCGTAAAATTCGGTGCTCATTGGCGTGCTCCTGAAACCTGCGAGTCCTGTTCCCGATCAACTTCACTGGAAGCCAATAACTCGAATATCGAAATTGGCTTAACATCTCTCATCTGCACGCCCAGTTCTGGCAATCCAACCAGCCGCGCCAGAATATCCATCCCAGCGTTGTAGTCGCCGCCATGATCCTCATCGGCATGAATAAAGGCCATTGCGCGTAACACGGCCCGACGCTCACGTCTTGTCATTTGCGGCATTCTCCGAGATTGCGGCGTCCGGTGGATCGGGTAGCATTGCGTGGTCGATGTCTTGTCGTAGATCCCAATCGGGAGAGTCTGGGTCCCTGCACCACATTTCCTCGCCACCGACCATAAACACTGATGTAGCGTTGCGTTCTAACCAATCCAGTCGCTTCTTATCAGGGCGCAGGTTCTCGCATTCGTCCAGGAGTGCCTTTTGTTGCGCTTCTAGCACGTCCGCGAGCGCCATTTTCATGGCTTCGTGTCCACCATCCGCGCAGGCCAGCAGGTATTCGATACAGTGATCCATGCTCTGCAAGCGTTCGAGCAGACCAATTTTGTAATCCCGGCCCACGCCCTGGTTCATTTGCTCTTTCATTTGGCCCCCACGCGGAACAGGTCCTGGTACGCGTCCGATCCCGGCAGGCACCCATACGCCTCCCGAAAGCGCGAGCGGTTCGCGTCCGCGCCGCGGCGGATCCGTGCGACCTCCCCCGTCCCGGCCGTCCCAATCGTCGAGCCGCGGGCGTGCAGGAACGGCTGGTCGATGCACACCGCCTCGACTCCGGCCCGGAACATCCGGACGTGATAATCCGAGTCCTCGCAATACGCCGGGAAGTACCGCTCGTCGAACCAGCCCACCCGATCGGTCACGCGCCGGGAGATCAGGAAGCAGGAGAAGTCCGGATGGGGACGCGGGGCGGCCAGCCGCTCTCGGCGCTCCGGGTCCTCGTCCACGTTGTCCCAGGCCGCGACGGAAACTCCGGTCACGAACTCCCCCGGATGCGCCAGGAGCGCACGGAGAGTGTCTGGCCGTAGCTGGACGTCATTGTTTAGCACAAGCGCACGGTCCCATCCTGCACGCCAGAACGCCGCCAGCGCCGTATTCCAACAGCGCGCCAGCGCCCATTGCTCGGGTGCCGTGATCGTCGTGAGCGGCTTGGTCCGAAGCCACTGCGCCGTGCCGTCGTTCGAGTGGTTATCAACCACCAGGATCTCGACCGGATGGTCCTGCGCCTGGACGCTCTTGATCGCGAGCTTGGTCAGGGCGAGATTGTTCCGCGCGACGACTACTACCGGACAGGCTTTAGCTCGTGCTCCTCGCCCTGGAACACCAGGATCACCTTGCGTGCGATCTTCTTCTGGATTTCCTGCGATGGTTTGCATCCGATTCCTTTCCGCTTGGCGGTCTTGCGCCGCGCTAGCTTGCGCTTGTCCCGGCCCTTGCTCATTGCATTTGCACCTTGTACCATTTCATGAACCTTTGATAGCAGTCGTCACAAACCTTCACGACATCCGCCGGATCGCATCCGCTAAACTTCTGATCGAACTCCTGCCGAGCTTCCTGATCGGACCAAGACTCCTCGTAGGTCCCCTTGCAGTTCTCACACTGGTACGTCCGGGTCACTTGGTAGCTTCCATTCCCAGGATCCACCAATCCGGCCCAGCGATGTCCGCGCCGGGGATCTTCCGCCAATTAAAGCGCTCGACGGAGAATCCAGCTTTCCCGAGCGTCTCCGCGAGTGACTCGGTTGTGAACCCGAACTTGTGCCGATCCGCTTCATCCCCCATGTACGCCCCGTAGACATTAGTGAGATAGACTTGGTCCGTCACGCGGCCCTTGATCCAACCCTGGGCAAGCGCCAGCATGTCCGGCACGAACACCAGCAGGCCCCCGCCGGGAGCCAGCACGCGATGGCACTCCGCGAGCAGCGCATCCGCTTCCCCACAGCCGTAATGTTCCAGGACGTGATGGAGGCAGATCATCTCGACGCTCGCGTCCTTCTGCTGCGTCAGATACGCCCAGCCGTCGATGCACACATCCGGAGTCCAGCGGGCCTGCGAGTCCACGTTCGTCCAGCCAGGGCCGAACTTCCGCTGCCCGCTGCCGATGTTGAGCCTCATGCCTGCAACGCCTTCCAGTATCGATCCCGCCCGGCGACCCCCCCGTTCCAGTGCATCACACAAGTATCCGCGCTCATGATCCCGGGGCCGTCGCCCACGCACGCGAAGATCCTCCGGGCATAATCCAGCGTGACCTCGGGCAAGATCCCCGCGAGGAGCGCCGTGGTCCAGGCCCGCTGGTCATGATCGTCCGGGTCGGCACGGCGCACCCGGTCTAGGACGCTAATGAGATCCTCGGTCCGTCCGATCCAGCCGCCGGCGTTCAGGAACCTCGGCCACCCGGTGGGCGCGATAGGATAGCTCTCCGCGCGCTCCGGGTCCGGATGGCAGTTCGCCTCGGCACTCACAATCACCGGGCGACCGATCGCGTGGTACCTGCGCAAGATAGAATCCTCGTCCTGCACCACCAGCGAGTCGTGACCGTCGATCCACATCGCGAACTCCTCGCCGCGGGTCTGGAGGAACGCGCGGGCGCGGACCAGCTTGATGTCCGAGAACGTACTCCACTTCCCGTCGAACTCCTGGAGCCGGATTCCCACGCGCTCGCAAGATTGGCGCACTAGATCGAGATCATTACCCGCCGTGAATACTACAAGCTCGCTCATCGCACATCCCCCCATGGCCCGTCGCGGTGCCGCATCATCCCCAGTCCATGCGAGTCGAGCGAGTAATCGAAATACTTCCAGCCCGGATGCGCCTGCGCCCACTCGACTAGCGCCATGGTCATGTCGTTCCGCACTCCAAACATAAAAACATCGTGGGCTACTACAATAGTCTCGGGTGAGATAAAGACGCCCCACAGTTCCAACTCGGTGCGCATCTGCTCATAAGTGTGATCAGTGTCTATGAACAGCAGATCCACTGGACCCTTACCGTTCAAGTAGCGTACGCATAATGGCGTGCGGAAGTCTTCTGTTCGTCCGTGTACCAGCTTCCAGTACGGCACGTCTTGCGGGGGTTCTTCCGGTCGTGCTGGGTCCCCGTCGACGCTCACCCAGAGCTTGTTCGACCGGGGAGAGCGCGCGAGTCCCCGGGCAATGGCCCGCGTCGAGCCGTTCCCGAATCCGGTCCCAAGCTCCAACACGATAGCCGATCTGCTAGCTAGCTCCTCCAGCACCGGCATGTGGAGCGCGATGTCCGGCTGGTCTTCTCGCAATTCACTCGTAGACATAGCCTGCCACTCTCCCCGCCTCGCGTTCCTTCCTGCCCGGCGCATCAGCTCCGCTCGTGTTCGTCAGCCCGGTGTGCAGCACAGCGTGTGGGTGCACCACGCCGATGCGCCCGCCCGCTTTGACCAGCCGCGCGCACCATTCCGCGTCCTCGGACTGGCACGTCCCAGGGGCGCAGTCGCGGGAGAACTTGCCCACCTTGTCCCAAGTCGACCAGCGCATGAGCCAGCTCGGGCCATCGAGGACCTCAAGTTCTAACAGCTTACCTTGGTCGCCGTACTCCAATCCGGTCACCTTCCCATGGTGGAACGGATGCGCCTGCCCACCAAATAGCTTGAACCCGGCGAACTCCACTTGCCTAGCAACATCCGTGAGCGTCCCCAGCCATCCCGGGGTGAACGCCACGTCCGAGTCGCTGAAGTACAGCCATTCCCCCTGGCCAAAGCTCTGCTCCGACCAGAACGCCCCCAGGTTCTTCCCCCGCGCGAGTACATGCGCGCTCTTATTGATCGTCAGGAGCGTGGCGTTCCCGGCCTGCGCCCAGTCCTCCAGCGCACGGTTCACCCGGAAGTCCGTACTCGCATCGTTCACCAGCGTAAGCGTGAACTCCTCTCGCGGAGTGTTGTCATAGAGCGTCCGCAGGGCTTGCTGGAGCAGCCGCAGGCGGTTGTGACAGAGCATGATCACATTCGTCATTGCCCAATCTCCAGAGGTAGCACGTCCCGATAGGTCTCGAAGAGCCACCGATGCGGCAGGACATGGTCGGACTCCATGCTCTGCCCCTTCAGCCACTTCGCCTGCGCGTACTGCGGGGTCGTGCTCGAACCTCCGCCGTGGTGCGTGCAGTCGATCCCGGTCATCCAGATCTCCCGCCCCGTGCGCGCCGCTTCGCACGCAAGCCAGAGATCAAGGCAATGGTGAGTAAGATGAGCCACTGGCCAACCGCCAAGGCCACGAAGCCAGTCACAGCGGACAGCGATAAAGAAAGCATCCATGACAGCAACGCGCCGAGCGTCTGCGAAGCGTTCACCATGCACCTCCGCGTCCGTCTGATTCGAAGCGTATCCCCTCCGCGCCATGTTCCAGATGTTGAACGGCTTCCGGTAAAGATCCCGAGAGCCGAGCGCCGTCGCCCCGCCCAAGCCCACAGCCACGCAGTTGCTATTGCCATCGAACAGCGCCATGACCTTCTCCAGCCACTGCTCGTCCCTGATCATCACATCATCATGAACGTAGATGATCACATCCGACTGCGACTCGTTGAGCAGGCGCTGATAACATTCGCAGGGCGAGAGCCCATTATCCTGATTGCTAAACCAGCGCAGCAGCGAAGCGCTGGGAGCGCCTGGGAGCATTAGCCCTGGACCGCCGCAGAGCACGCTCACGATCTCACTCGTCATACGGTCACCCAATTCTTACGCTGAATTATATTGGCAATCATCCGTTTGGTTACGCCGAACTTCTTAGCCAGTCGATGGAAGCCCATCCGCTTCGGAACATACTCCGCGCGAATTTGTTGCACGATTTCTGTCGTCAGTTTAGCCGCAGGATTATCCGTTCCGTAGCGGCTATTGCCCAAGACTTCCCAGGAATGTTTGATGTTCTCTTTGGAAGACATATACTCCAGGTTCTTCCAGTAGTTGTAGGTCTTCACGCCGTCCTTGTGATTGACTTGTTTACCCTCAGGCCGTGGGCCGATGAATGCAGCCGCGACTAGCGAATGAACCGTGACAGTCTTCTTAATCCCATTGATGGTCACGCCGGGATAACCCTTCAACAAACGCTGTGGACGTAACTCTTTTGTGCGCATATCCCGCACGCGACCATGCGAAGACACTTCGCAATAGGCTTCATATCCCAGAGCGGGACGCCAGATCTCGTTCGCTATTTCAGGCATTCTCTCAGCCATCTTTCCCAAAGGAAGCGCAGATTCGGCCACGCGTAATGGCGTACTGACTCTGCGTTCTGTTCACTAACGTATTGCCAATCGGCTCGCTTACGTTCTACCTGTTCGATCACGGCTCTTGCGAATCCGTGCCCGCTAAGAATAGCCCTCTGCACATTGTGGGACGTTTCTACGCGATACGCGATAGGGCGGACGCGGCAATCTTCCGGGACGTGCTCTTGCCCTGCTCCGTAATCGGTCGTCACGCATGACGTTCCGCACGCTAGGGACTCTACGATTGGAAATCCCCAGCCTTCCCCTGCGGTTGTGAGAAGCGTGCAATCACACGCCGAGTACCGGATCGCCAGCATCTCATCGGGCAAGGATGTCGACGTGTCCAGAATGTCCTGCACGCCATAATCCGCCGCGAGCGCATACACATTCCAATATGCCACCAGCGCGTTGGTATGCAGCCACGCCCGGAGGCGATTCCCATAGTGTTCCCGCAGGATCGCTAAGGTCTCAAAGTAGACCGGGAAGTCCTTGCGCGCCTGGTTCGCCGCGACCATGCCTACCCACACTTCGGCGGAGTTCTTCACCATCGCGCCCCGCGCGTGCGCCTGGGGGTGGAACTTGTCCGGGAAGAACCCATGCGGAAGCCAGTCGGCGTCCTGCCGTCCCGAGCGCTTAGCCACCGCCGCCCCCCACTCGCTCGCGCAGAGCACGCGATCGTATCCGAGCAGTGTATTGCGGGCCTCGATCCCGAGCACGCTCCCGTCCGGCCCCGTCGAGTCCAGCGGGAAGTATCCAACCTTGCGGAACTGCCGGCCGGCGCCCAGGAACTGCTCCAGCTTCGGCGGCGCGAACGCCGGATCTGCGAACCAGACTCTGCGGGAGGGGTCATCTGTCGTCATGATCAGTCCGGGCCCGCCCTGCGAGAAGTCCTGCCAGACTTCGCGGATCACGTCCGCTCCCCACTCGTGTCGCTCGTCGAACGGATACAAGCAGAACGGGAACTTCGTGCGGTTCCCCTCGCCCCGGCCCATATAGCCCACCCGAAACTCCGGCATCGTACACGCGAGCGTCGCTAGATCGCGTCCAATACGCGAAAGACCTCCTGGGAGCGAGGGGTTATCCCCCACGATTAGCAGCGGATTGGAGAGCGGCTTGAACGTCAGCGGGATTGACATACGCTCAATCCCGCCGCAAATCCGTGCGTGTATCCAGCGTTCTCGCTCAGCAGCCCGACCACTAGGCACAAGACGCCTACAATGAGTATCAGTTTTGTCACTTGCGCTTGGTGCTCACTTTCGCCGGGAGATTCTTGCGCGACGTCGACGCGAACTCGCTCAGCTTCGACTTCGACATCTTCAGCAGCCCCTTGTTCTTCGCGCTCAACTTCTCCGGCTCGTGCTCGGCAATCGCCATTGCTTCCTGTTGTGCTTTAGATTTTGCGGGCATTAGATGTCTCCTTGGCTAAAAGTTAGGGCGCGGTCAAATGAACGTTGTAAAACGATTTTGCAGTATCCCGCCGCGCATGTCAACCATTATCTGTTCTACTTAGCGAACCCGCAGTCCAGGACACCCGGAAGCCGCGAGCGCACGCTCCACGCGCAGGTCCCGGGAGGGCGTGATCGATCTGCCGTATGCGATTCGCTGCACGTACTGGTGCGACACCTTCGCCTCCGCCGCGATCTGCGTGAGCCTCCCGCGGTGATCCAGGATCCACTTCCGGACCTTCTGCTCGGTCTTGCTCAGTTCCCGCCGGGGTCTCGGGTTCTCGCGCGTCTGGTAAGCGGCCATGCGGATCATTTTACGGTGTATTTCATCGCCGCGTCAACCGGAGGGTCGATTTCCTGGATCAGCCGCTCCTCCCAGATGAAGATCTTGACTTGGCATCCATGAGACTCCGCGATCATCCGCGCCCACTTGAGCAGCGATCCTTCGTTGTGCGAGAAGTTCTGGAGCGGCACCCCGTTCTGCAGGACACCAACTGCTAGTGCTCTATATTTCATGCGACCGCCCCCATTCTCACTTCCTCCATCTCCGCCAGACTCGGCCCGCGCTTCGCTTCGACCGCGCAGCTTAGGCCATCGGGAGCCACCTCAACATCCACCAGCACCTCCGAGGGCCGCTCTAGAATCCCTCGCACCCGCTCCAGGCATTCGTCCTCGAACCTCGGCGGGCAGTCGAACACCAGGCTATCGTGGATCTGATTGATCAGGCCGTACCGCTCGTCTAGTCCTTCTTCTCCGATCTGCACCATCCTGCTCCGGATCATCCCGAACGCATCGTTCGCCGGCAGGAACGCAATCGCGGCCTCGGCGTCGTCTCCTCGCATGAGCAGCCAGCGCTGTCCCGTTTTGCTGTGCGTCCACACCCGTTCCGATCCGCGCGGCTGATAATTATCCGCCACCGGCTTGCGGTGATAAACATCCCAGAACCTCCTCACGTATCCGTACCGCGAGACCAGCTGGTGATCCACGTCCGCGCGGAGCGTGATCTCCTGGCGCCACTGCTCAGGCAGCGGGAACTCCCCGTTCAGCCGGTCGAGCACGAGGCGCGCTTCAGCCGTGGACGCGAACGACTCGGGATTCAGTTTCCATAACGAATACTCCTGCTGGCCGAAGCCGATCCCCAGGATCGCCCGCTTGGCCTTCTCGTCACGGATCTGCTGGAAGGTCATTCCGCCAAACTCGGGATAGAGTTTATCCGACTTGCGATACCAGCGAAACAAACACCGGAGATCGTCATCCGTCTGCGCCAGCAGCTTATCGCTCGTCTCGATCCGCAGCAGTCCTACAAGCGCGAAATAGCTGTGCATGTCCACTTTCGCCATCCGCATGTACGTCGCGTCTCGCGCCTCGAAGCCGAGCGTGAGCACGTGGAAGCTTTTGTAGTCAAATGCAATTAACATGCGCGGCTCACGATCATTCGCTGCCATGCTTTCGCAAGCGTTCCGTGCGCAGGTCCGTTCTGGGCATTCGGCGAATCCGAGCTTAGCTGCCCAGTTGCGGGCTTAAAACCAAAGTTGGGATGCACTCTCCCATCCGTCCCCGGCGCCCATCCCCTAACATACGTGCCACGCATCTTTGAAATCTCCCGGTGCTCCAGGATCTTGGGCAAGAGCGGGTCCTCCGTGCGCTTGGCCAGCCGCGCCAGCTCCGCCTCCGCCGTCGTGGGATTGCCTGTTTTGTGGTCAATCGGAACCTTCCAGGGACTCTTGTCCTTCGCCCAATTGAGCGCTAAACTCGCGAGATGCGGATGCCGCTCGATGTACGCCGCAGCTCTCTCGGCGACGTCCCGATCCCTCATGTGCTCGATGTAGCGAAGGACCTGCTGCCAGCTGCCGGGCAGGAAGTCCTCCACCCGCGCCCACCGCGTCACGCGCCGGATCACCTTCCCGGTGTTTCTACATTCCAAGCAATCCGGATCAACCGTTTTCTTGTGCGGCTTCGCCCAACCACATGCACACTTCACTGAATCTTCAAACTCCCGCTCGACCCACTTGGGCGGAATGTCCGGCCGCACGAACCGCTTCCCTCCATGGCATTCAGGGCATTCAATCACCCTGTTCTTGCCGTTCTTGCCAGCCTCGGCCGGGATCAATACCTTTCCAGCACCGGCACAAGTTTCGCAATCCCGCAGCAGCTTAGCTGGCGTCCGCACATACCCCCGCTTGGGACTGACGTTCTTGATCTCCTCCGGGAACAGACTCTGGCATTCCGACTCGATCCGTTCGAGGGTCGCGGTGAACTCCACGTCCAGCGCCAGACGCTTCTGATCATCGACGGGTATGCCTCGGGCCGACATCCGGTCGAGCACCGGCGCAAGCCGCACGACCTGGTCCTGATAGCCGGAGCAGAGGCTAATCCCTGAGATCGGATGCCGAGTCTGCGAACAGCTAGCTCGGAGTCCGGAGTGAATCCGCTCCAGAATATCCACGTCCAGCAGTCCGTACCAGTGCGGGTCACTCGCCGAAAGGTGCTTCCACGGGCCCACTTCCGGGCAATGGAAGCTCCCGGCGAACTGGAGTCCACGCGCCAGATCCGGCTGGGAGTGGTGCCAGAAGTCCATGCAGTCCTCCCAGGCGCCGATGTCAGTC
>Ga0247676_1000097_pt1 | contig 15391 bp, 16 predicted proteins | sample CNK17_metaG_FD_182802 | JGI IMG/M metagenome (GOLD analysis project Ga0247676, IMG submission 182802) | Soil microbial communities from Purdue University Martell Research Forest, Indiana, United States - CNK17 | ecosystem: Environmental > Terrestrial > Soil > Temperate forest > Bulk soil...
GCACCAGAAGCGCCAATGGCACCACCGAACTCAAGCATTCAGTTGCCTGGACCTCCTGCTGCACCACAAGCTCCTATGTTTGAAAACGTGCCGCCGCCGCCTCCGATCGCTACTATACAGGCACCACCTGCATCCTCAATTCCACCATCTGGTGGGCTCAACATTGAAGATAGAATGATGCCTGGGCGTGGTAATCTTACTATTCAAGCTCCCAGTGCAGCATCTATGCCTGCAACACAGCCGCCTGTGATTGAGCAGACAAGACCTATACTCGATCGCATAGTGCGGGGTGCAGGGACAGGTGCGGGTATGGGTAGAATAGCAGGGCCATATGGTGCAGCCATTGGTGGTGTTGCAGGTGCAGTGCCAGGACTGTGGGACCTTGGTAAGCACATCGTAGGACGCTGACATGCCATTGCCTGAAGCACAAGGTGAGCCATTGAAGCTGGCTGATGGTAGCGTGGTCTACCCAGGTGGGCATGTTGTAGGACCAACAGACACACTGCCAGCACCTGTACGGTTCGTAGAGATACCTACGCACACAGAGGCACAGAAGCTGGTCACAGCCACACGTAGGAAGTTGTCTGAGCTTCCTGAAGTGCCTAAGACAATGAATGCAGTCAGCATCGTGTTGAGCTACACGCTGTTTGGCCTCGGTGACGATGAGATAGCACTGGCTACTGGCCTCAGTGTAGACCAGATAGGCAGGATCAAGTGCGGTGACTCATTCACACAGATGCATGAAGCTGTCGTGCGTAATGTCATGGAGTCAGAGACAGACATCGTGCGTGATCTGCTTGCTAAGAACGCACGCAATGCTGCCGCTACAATGGTTGAAGCACTACAGGCAGGCAATCGAAGTGATCGCATGGCCGCTGCCAAGGACATCCTTGATCGCAGTGGGCATCGTCCTGCTGATGTTGTTGAGCACAGGCATCGTGTGGATGGTGGCTTGGTGATTGAGTATGTGAAGCGTGACATGGGTGAGAAGTTCCCAACCATAGACATGGACGGTATATGATGGCATTCGTTGGATCAGTAAGCTACTTGGCCTCTGGTCAGGTGACTGTTGCGTTGCCTACGATGACTGATCTAAGCGGCAACAGTCCTGGCAGTCAGTGCTACTACAGCCATGTGCAGATCAACTCTCCAGGCACTGTGACATCTGTGATCACGTTCGACAATAGGCCAGGAGTGAACTACACGTCACTTGGTGAAGTTGACTGCTGGGCCATTCCTGTAGGTGCGCGAACGATGATTGTCACGCCAACAGGTGGCAATGCGACTGTGGAGCTTGGTCAGTCGTTGTGAGCCGTCGCTACAAGATCGTTGAAGGTGGGATGCATGATCGCTTCCACAAGTCTTACTCCAAGGTGCAGTTCCTTGGTGGTGGCTTTGGGAATGGAAAGACAGCAGCCGCATGTGTGAAAGCGCTGAAGCTAGCGAAGGACTACCCTGGCTCGAATGGCTTGGTAGCCAGAAGCACTTATCCAAAGCTGAACGACACCATAAGGAGAGAGTTCTTACTCTGGTGTCCAGCGCATTGGATCAAGCGTATGCCATCGCGCGACGAGAATACACTGATACTGAAGAACGGCTCGACAGTCAATTTCAGATACGTTGCACAACGCGGCAAGGAGACAGAGGAGTCCAAGTCCAACTTGCTGTCCGCTACGTATGATTGGATCATTGTAGATCAGCTAGAGGACCCTGAGTTCAGCCACAAGGACTTCATGGACTTGATGGGCCGTCTGCGTGGCAATGCTGAGTATGTTGGTGACGATCCACTGATGCCTCGCTTTGGACCTAAGTGGTTCATCGCTACACTCAATCCGACACGCAACTGGTGCTATCGTGAGATCATCAAGCCACTGCATGACTTCACGCAGCGTGGCATCGTAACAGACAAACTGTTATGCGAGGTTGACCATGCAGGCAAACCCATCATCGCCGACGGTAAGCCTAAGCCGCTCATTGAACTATTTGAGGGGTCAACATATGAAAATGTTGACAACGTGGGGGAGGACTACATCAGAGGAATGTTGGCCACCTACACAGGCTCCATGCGTGAACGCTTCATATTTGGACGATGGGGTGCGTTGTCAGGTCTTGTCTATCCGCAGTTTGACGAGTCGCAGCATCTCATATCGTATGATGATGCAGTCCTCCACATGCGCAGTCTGTGGCGCACTGGCTTTCGTCCTACACTCATGGAAGGATACGACCACGGACTCGCACGGCACAGTTGTTATGGACTGTTCTTTGCAGACGACGACGCCAATGTGTTTCTGCTCGATGGGTTCCGTATTGCAGAGCTTACCATTGCCAACGCAGCGAGCCATATACACAGAATACGTGCTGAAGTCGGCCTCACGAATGATGACCTCGGTCCCATCTACGCAGACCCAGACGTGTTCAGACGCAAGTCAGGAAGCAGCCGCACCGTTGGCGAGACCGTGGACAAGCTATTCTCTGAGTTCGACATCAGGATGCAGCGTGGAAACAACGACATTGGATCTGGTATAGCCAAGAACTGGTCCTACCTCATGCCTGACATACGACATGAGCATCCATTGACTGGCATGATTGTGGCACCGCACTTCTATGTCAGTGACAGGTGTCAGTGGTTCGTTGATGAGATAACTGAATACTACTTCAAGCATGACAGCAGTGACGATGTGACCGACACACCCATTGATCGCAACGACCACGCGATGGACATGTGGAAGTATGCAATGAGCCATCGTCCCAAGCTGGCCACATACACTGGTAGGCGTGATGAGCCACCTGCATGGATGGCGTGGCATGAGATCGAACGTGCAGGCAGACAGGATAGGAAAGCGAGGCACAAGTGATGCTAGGACTCATTCTGCTGGTGTTTGCATTCGTGCTCGCTGTCTGTGCAGCATCCAACTGGCCTGTGTTGCCTAGGCCACATCTTGGCTGGGCTGCGTTTGCATTCTTCATTGCCTATCTGTTGTTCAGTCAAGGTGCAGGTGTGCTGCGATGAGTGGAACACAAGACGATCCACTAGGCCCTGTTGATCCTGTCAATCCACTAGAGCAGTCACTGCAACAAGCTGATGTAGGCTTGCCACCTGAGCCTGAAGCTCCTGCTGTCTACAAGGCATTGCCTGGCAGTCGCATTCCTGTGTCCAGTAAGCGTGGCCTGATATGGAAGGCACGCAAGGATCAGGGCCAGAAGGCAATGGGTGATCTGACTGATGCATGGGATGAAGCAATAAGGTATTACAACCATGACCAAGCGGACCATCGAGACGGGAGTGGTGGTAGCGGTGTGTCTGGTAGCCGTAGCCCTCGCGCTGCTGGTAATCGGTCTGTGGCGAAGCGCCTGAATGACGTGCTCAGCAGCACTGAGAACATCGTGTTCTCAAACGTCACTGCGCAAGTGCCTGAGTTGTATGCTAAGAACCCAATCGTGTCTGTGTCTGCAACACCTACACTAAGCCAGCAGATCGATGAGACAGTGGATGCGTATGCGCGTGCATTGCAGAAGCTGATCAATGTCTTGTTTGCGATGAAGACAAGCCCTGGTGTGAACATCAAGCCAAAGGCCAAACGCAATGTGCTCATTGCATTACTTACCAATCAGGCATGGTTTGAAGTCGGCTACACTAAGAAGGACACGTCCAGTGAACAGGCTATGCAGGATCTACTTAGCCTGTCACAGCAGCTTGCAGAAGCAGCAGAGGTCAGTGACATACGAGACATTGAAGGCAAGCTGCAAGCACTTGAAGAGAAGATTGAGTTTCTACAGCCGAGTGGTCCGTTTGTCCGTATTCGTCTTCCTCATCAGGTTATACGTGACCCGAATGGAGCAGACCCATATCTGAACGACAGCAATTGGCTGTTGATTGAGGACTTGCTGCCTACTGCATACATCAATGCCATCTATGCAGACGTTGATCCTGACAGCGATGAGGCTGTGTCCATCTTTGAGCCGACACACATACTGAATGCTGGGGCTGACAGCTCAGACAGTGAAGAGTTCACACTGTTTCAGAAGAACGATGCGTATACGACGTATGGCTACGATGACAAGAGCCAATTCGATAAGGCGTGCTACACCAAGGTATGGTATGTCTGGGATAAAGTCACCAGGCGATTGGAGATGTATGCAGATAATGATTGGAAATGGCCGATTTGGGTGTGGGATGATCCGTATCAACTACAAGGATTCTTTCCGATCACTCCGCTATGGTTCCACGATAATCCCATATCGGTCTACGCCAAGGGAGAGGTTAGCTATTACCTTGATCAGCAGGACCAGATTAACGAGATCAACGATGAGCGTCGTAGAGCACTTCTATGGGCGCGACGTAACATCTTCTACAATAAGAATGCGGGGCTGACACAGGAGACGATTGACCGTGTGCTGAAAGGACCTGATGCCACAGCTACACCATTGGATGTGCCTGAAGGCGTTGATCCCAGCAAGATGATCTTCTCGCTTGTGCCACCAAGCATGAACTTCACACAGTTGTTCGACAAGAAGGACTTGTATGCCAGTGTGGATCGCATCGCTTCGACGAGCGAGGTTGAGCGTGGTGGAGAGTTCAAGACAAACACTACGAATAAGGCCATCGACTACTACAGCACGATGGGAAACATGCGGATGGATATGCGACTCGATGCAATCGAGGACGCGCTTGGGGATGTCGGCTGGAAACTGGCGCAACTGTGCTTGCGGTTCATGGATGTTCAGACGGCAGGCCAACTCACAGGCATGGATGTGTCAGCGTTCTGGCGTCCGCTTGACAACCTACGCGACTTTCAACAGCTATCGGTGGGTATCGTAGGTGGCAGCACACAGAAGCTGACTACACAGCAGAAGAAGCAGGAAGCGATACAGATAGGACAGGTGTTGGCTCAGTATGTGAGAGCAGCACCAGCGTCTGCATTGAAGGTCACGCTCGACATGATGAGCAAGGCATTCGATGACTTCATGATCAGCAAAGAGGACTGGGATGCTATCGAAGCTGAAGTGCAGACGATGGCGCAGTCACAGCAAGGTGGTGCGCCAGGACAGGCACAGCCCGGTGCAGGAGGTCCGCCCCCACCTGGGATGCCTCCTGGTGCGCCATCTGGTCCACCACCAATGCAACTCGCAGCTACAGTAGTGCAGGCATTGCAGCAATTGCCTCCTCCTGTTCTGCAAGCCATTGGGAATGCATTGTCACAAGGTATACCACCTGCTGAGATATTCAGGCAGATGCTTGCGTCTCAGGGCAGTGGTGGTCAGCAGCCAGGAGCAGCAGCGTGATGGCTGGAACATTCGATGACATCATCAGACAACAGCTTGGCATGACTCCGCCAAGCACTGGTGCTGGCTCGATGTTCGATATTGGCGATACACAGAATGCACCTGGGCTGCTTGTGCCTGGAAACATCAACACGCATCAGCGTCCTGTAGTGCATAATCGTGATGGCAGCATCAGCACAGTGCGCAGTGCATCCTTTCAGGATGACAAGGGCCGCAACGTGTTGATCCCAACAGTGATCGAAGGTCGTGGCGTTGTGCCTGTAGACGAAGCGATCAAGTTCTACCAGCAGACAGGCCAGCACCTTGGCGTGTTCGACACGCCTGAGAATGCAACATCGTATGCAGAGAGCCTGCATCAGCAACAAGCGGATGAATACAAATGAGCGACCGGACAGAGAACAGCATACTTAGCAACATACCAGACTTTGCAGAGGAAGGCGATGTCAATACTGAGAGTAGCACACCGTCGTCACAGCCGTCTCAAGTTGGCACAGGCCAAGCAAGCGATGGTGGACAGCGAACATCAGCGCAGCCTACTACAGATGATCGCCAAGGCAGCGGAACTCAGCAGCCTACGCCAATCGTGCGACGACACGATGGATTGCTCGAACAAGCGAACCCTGATAATCCCCGTGTCAGAGACTTAGTTGATCCAGTCACTGGCAAGGTCGTAGCACAAGGTGGCATTGAGCGCCGTGTGTTTGAAGAAGGTCAGCGCCATGCACGTGACAATGCAGCACTGAAGCAGCAAGTAGGTCAGCTACAGGGCTTTGTGAACAGCGTCAGTGAAGTGACACGTGAAGCTGCTAGACTGAACATCAAGCCTGAAGATCAGATCATAGCCATGAAGGTCATGGCTGACTTTCTACGCGATCCTGTTCGCACAGTGCAGTATCTCGTAGAGGAAGTGAAGTCGAAGGGCTATCCTATCCCGTTCCTGACTGAAGGCGTCAGTCCTGGCATGGACATGAACGCCATCGCTCGGATGATCGACCAGAAGATGGCTCCGCTCACGAACCAGCAGCAACAAAGCGTGCAACAACAACAGCTTAGGCAGCGCGCCGAACAGGAGTTGAATGCCTTCCTGGGCGACAACACAGAGGCAGAACAAAACCTTGACGTGCTGTCTGAGATGTTGCAGGCTCAGCCCGGCCTAACCATCCAGTCAGCGTATACGAAGATGATACGCTGGTCGCATGAACAGGGCCTCGATTGGACCCAGCCGCTGAAGCCGCAGATCGCAGCGCGTCAGCAGCAGGGGCAGCAGCCTACCCATCAGCAGACCCAGCAGCCTAATCAGCGCCCACTTCCAGGCAGTCGTAGCGTAGGCACAGGAGCACAACGTGCCAACAATGCGAATGGGAGTGGAGCGCAGTTCAATGAGAACGCATCCTGGGCTGAGATCATTCGGTCCAGTATGGAAGAGAACAACATACGGCTCAACTGATGGAGTAGGCAATGCCTGTTGGCACTATCATCCCTGCTGTAGCAGACGTTCTGCACAGCACGCTCACCAAGAGCCGACGCAAGTTGGTCATGGCGAGCATCAAGTCGAATGCATTGATGGCTTGGGTGTTTGCGAACAACCGAGTGGAGTATGAGGATGGCGGATACAACATCACCAATCCTCTTACTGTCGGTCGCAACCCTAACATCACCAGTTACAACTACTACACTCCGTTGCCTGTCAACCAGACCGATGAGTTTGACACAGTGGAGTATGGCTATAGCCGCGTTGCAGGCACAGTCATAATCTCTGATCAGGAAGAAGATGAGAACAACGGTGCAGCCGCCATCTTCAAGCTGATGAAGGAGAAGATGAATGTCCTTGAAGAGAGCATCAAGGATAAGTTCAGCCAGTATCTATACGCTGTTGGCGGCGGGCTTGATCCTCTGGGCCTTGGCACGCTCATTCCAACCAACCCACTCACTGGCACTCTCGGTGGGATCAATCGTGCCACGCAGCCACAGTGGCGCACATCCGCATACATCTTTGCAGGAGGTGTTGACAGTACGAACATCGAGGAGGTCTTCGATGACATCCTCATGGACCTGACGCTGAAAGGCGACAAGCCAACTGTCATCCTGACTGGTCGCAACATCTATCGTGCGTATCGCCAAGCCGTTAGAGATAAGTTCACCATCCCACTCAGCGAAGGCACTGCTGGCAAGCGCATGTTCGATCTAGGCTTTGAAGGCTGTATGCACAATGGCATACCACTGATGTATGACGAGGACTGCCCAGTGTCCTATGCATACTTCATCAACGACACCTATCTGAGACTGCACATGCTGCGTGGCGTGAACATGAAGGTGAAGGAGTTGGTGGCCCCGTGGAACGTGGATGCAGTTGGCAGCCGTGTCGTGTGGCAGGGTCAGTGGTGTCTGTGGCGGGCATTCCGCACACATGCAGTGATGACGAACTAGGAGCGTGCGATGAGTGAATACAACTCGTATAGGGAAGCAGGCTATCAGGCACGCAATGATGGTGATCCTGTAGGCTCCTGTCCTTACTCTGGTGGCCCTGAAGCAGACGCATGGCGTGAGGGCTGGCGTGATGCAGATAGCGGTGCTGTTGTAGGGACACAAGATGCTCCTACTGCTACGCCACATCACATCACAGATGAAGAGACGTATGAGCAGAAGCCAACGCTTGATCCGCGCATGACACACGTGGCCAAGACACAAGCAGAGGAAGAAGCAGAGGACCCGCCGCCTGATCCTCCACCAGAGGAGCCACCACCATGAGTGGCAATGTAGACTTCAAGCCTACATTCCAGGCTGAGTATGTGACTGGCACATTCAGTCGCATGGTGATGCACATCGAAGAGGAAGTGCGTGACGTTGGTCCGTTGAAGAACAAGCAGATCATCTCACGTAGGATCGTGCCACGGCGTGAAGAATTCACTGGTGGCTACATGATCTACTTCCCTCAGGGCCACAGCATGTTTGTGGCTGAGGATGACGTTGCACAGTTGCAGCGCATCGGTGTGCTGGAACAGCCTGCAATGGTGGACATGAACAGTGGTGAGCTTGTGCCTGCCACGTTCCACATGACACCAAAGGAGATCGTTGCTAACAAGGAGCGCAACAGGCCACGGCCTACGAGTGGTGGTCTGGCTACCTTAGAAGGTGAGAGGATCGAATAATGCCCAACATCATGCCGACTGGGACTAACTTCCCACGTCGTATCAACATGTATGTGCCATCCATGCAGTATGCAATGGACGTGAACATCAACGGTGCATGTCGTGTGAACTTCGGTGCCCCGCTTGCTGCCAATGCTACCAACGTTGCCAATGCCATCAGCATTGCAGTGGCTACGACGTTTGACTTGTCTAGTGTCACACCGTTCCCAGAGCCATTTGGCCGCATACTGTCTGTCGTGGCCAGTGGTGCTGCGACCAGTGGATTGACTGTGAATGGGTGGGACTATCTGCATCAGCCGATCAGTGAGTCGTTCACACTGACTGGTGCAACGCCTGTGGTTGGTAAGAAGGCATTCAAGGACTTCAACAACGTAGTGATCAACACCACGACTGGTGCGACGACAGTCAACATCGGCAGTGGTGCCGCGCTTGGATTGCCATACAAGGCCATCCGTGTGGCATGGGAAGTAGGCAATGGTGTTGCAGCAGCCGCAGGCACACTGGTTGCAGGGGCATTGACTGATCCACAGACTGCTACGACAGGCGACCCGCGTGGCACGTATACGCCTACCACGTCACTGAATGGGACCAACATCATCAGTGCAGCATTCGACTTCGTGAACGATGTGAACACTGCCAACAATGGTGGTCTGCACGGGATCAGACAGTTTGCAGCGTAACCAGGGCCGGTATCCGTTGTGACTGTCTGGAGGCTGGCGACGTAGTTCCTCCCACAGCCTACGTCGCCAGTTCTTTGAGGAGTGAATGATGGCTGTCATTGTGAATGACATCGTGAAGGCAGCAATCAATGAACTGTCTCAGGTGCCAGGCATAGCCACACAGGTGTATGCATCTCCACGATTGCAGCAGTTCGTGCAGAATGCGATCCTGCTTGAGATCGAAGAGATGTGGTGGCCACAACTGATGTTCTATCAGTCTGTGCCCATTGACCCAGACAGTGGTCTGTTGGCTGCTGACTTGGTTGGCCCCATCAGTGCAGTAGATGAATACGGTGATGTGGCAGCAGTGTATCATGGCGGCACGAACCAGAAGGTGCCTGAGCTTCCACCGTCAGTCAATCCGTTCTCGATGACAGGTGCAGGTTCTGTTCGCTACATCAGTGCAGACAGCAGCACAGCCCATAGGCCATTTCGTGTTTGGCCTATTGGCGCTACAGGCAATGTAGATGTGTGGGCACGTCAGCGATTGCAGACTCCTGCTACGGGCACAGACAAAGTATACATCGATCAGACACTGATCCTGTATGATGCATGTTGGATGTATGCAGTCGATGATGGGACAGTCCCTGCACAGGTGAACAAGTATCAGGTGTTGGCTGCCAATCGTAGGAAGAAGATGCTTGCACGCTACAGTCAGCATCCGACGCCGCTTGATCCACGATACAACTGGCAAGAGATGCTTGATCAGGGCGACGACAGCTTCTTTGTGTTGGATCAGGACCCATTGGCATGAGCACAATGTTCACACGCGGTGAGAACCCACTGAAGGCTGACAAGCTGAATACAGCATTCAGTGAGCGCGTTTCACGTGGTGGCGACACAATGCAGGGGCCGCTGACACTGGCCAGTGATCCTGTGGCTCCATTCGATGCAGCGACCAAACAGTATGTGGATCGCTTCACTGCAATGGGTGTGCCAACAGGTGCATACATTGGCGCATCGCCTCCAGGCAATGTGTTGGCCCCATTGTGGTGGGACAGCGAGAGTGGGCAGCTATTCATTCAGTATAATGATGGCAGTTCTACCCAGTGGGTGTCTGCGAATAGCGTGGTGGCAGGAAGAGCTTTGGTTGGGCCTGTCAACATCAAGAACTTACCGAATGCACAATCAGATGGTTCTCCTCCTGTTGGTGCTGTGCCGGGTGACGTATACATCAATGGTGGGTTTCTATGCATCGCTCGCTGATCTTAGCTACGGCTCTTGCGCTGCCTATGCTGGCCCAAGCACAGCCACCTGCACCTGTTGGTGGTGACATGTCTAACACCACCACCAAGGCAACTGGTGGTAGCGCCGCGCGCAAGCTGGCAGATCGCGCAGCCGACTGGCTGAACCCATTAGACTTCGGTGCGATCGGTGATGGGACCTCACATCCATTATCGAGCAAATATGCCTCACTCGCTGCGGCACAAGCAGTGTGTCCTGAAGCGACATCGCTGACACAGGAAATCGATTGGTGTGCAATGCAAGCAGCAATCGATGTTATCGCCGCGCGTCCGGTTGTTCCTGCTGTGCCCTATGGCACACCGGGCGGCAACATTCGCATCCCGGCTGGGGTAACACTGAAACTTGGCACTACCTCGCTCGTTGCCAATCGCATGAGCCTGACGATCAAGGGTGAAGATCAGTGGGGCAGCGTTCTGCTTGCAGGTGCCAATCCGATGCTGGCCTTCGGACTGTCCAACGGCATGGGTATTGGCAATGCTACGGTATCGTCAACCGGCACTAATTTCGTTCCTGGCGAAGTGCTTTCCGTCAGCGGCGGCACCTGCTCAGTGGCTCCGCAGATTACCGTCAACACAGTCGGAGCGTCTGGTGAAATCCTGACACAAGCCATCACTAACGGTGGCAACTGTTCAGTGATTCCGTCCAATCCGCTAGCTTATTCAACCAGTGGCATCGGCTATGGCGCACAATTCAATGGCACCTTTACTGGTAGTGCCATGACTGGCGCCGTCGTCATCGCAGGGACCGGCACTGGCTGCGTCAACGGCGAAATCCTGACTGGCACCGGAGGCTCGACACCAAACGGCACACCGACACAATTCCAATTGACAGTGACCAATGCAGTTGGCGGTGTGGTGCAGAAAGGTGGTGTGTCAATCACCAATCCTGGCAGCTATGGCACGCCGCCACTAAATCCAGTGCCCGTAACTGGCTCTGCAGCCTGTGTTGGCGCGCAATTCAACATCGGCGCACTGACCAACAATGGCGGTTCGCTGACCATGGAGATGCTGCAACTGATTGCGGATGCTCCTGGCGCTTCTGTCGTCACCGCGCAATTCAATCTACCAAATCGCTCAACGATCCTACGGGACCTACAGCTTTACGCCAGTGGCACCAACTATTTTTCTGGCGGCTTCGATCTCATGTCGATGTCCAACTCGGTTATCTCTCGCATCGACAGCCACAACAACGTAACATATCTCAACAGCAATCCAAGCAATGCACTGTTCATTGTGCGACAGCAGAATACCCTGCTGGGGCACTTTGAGCACTACTGGGATCACATCAACGCCTACGCATTCATGGGCGGTGCGATCGACTATCTCAGCACGGCACAGGACACCGTGCCATTTCAGGGGCAGAAGTTCGAGCGTGTGGGCTGCTCTCTCGGCTTACATTGCCTGCGGTTGGAAAACACTGGCACCAAAGGTTACGGCAATGTCTTGATCAATGATCTCTACGGCACGCAGAACACACAGCAGATTGAAATCAAGACCGGCCTCGGCATTGTCATCACCAACTCCAATTTCGGACCTGGCCAGACACGCATTACCTCACCGCCCTCGCAAGCTGACATGGTGGTGCTGGATAGCGTCAATCAATGGATTATACGCAGCAGCTATTGCTCGTCGGCGCTGGTGGTCACACCATCGATCACCTGTTTTCATATCAAGGGCACGTCAGCGTTCGGTATTGCCAGCGGCAATATCATCACCAACCCAGCAAAGGTTCCGACCTTCAATGGTTATGTGTTCGATGCTGGCGCCACGCTCAATCAGCAGTCGGGCGACTATTTCGGGGCCAACGTCACGTCTGTCACGGATAGCGGCAGCAACAACACGACGATCCTCACCCCGCCAGTATCACCAGCCTGCGTTCTAAAGACGCTGGCAGCAGCAGAGAGCTACACGATACCGGACGGCACATCCTGCGTGTTCTTCAACAACACGCTGGTGGCGTCTGCGACCGTCATCATGCCTGCCAATCCGGCGACCAATCAAACGGTAGGGATGACGTGGTTCGGTGGTGTCACAACATTAACCGTGCAGGCCAATACCGGGCAGACGCTTGGTGGCGCTCCGACCACATCCACCCAGTCAACACCGTTCACCTGGAAATACATTAGCGGACGCTGGCAACGAGTGTAAGGAATAGCATAATGCCACTCGACTTTCCAAACAGTCCAACCATTGGCCAAGTATACACTGCTGTTGGTATAACTTGGACATGGGACGGTGTTCGGTGGGAATCTGTTATTCCTGCGAATGCACCGTATCTGCCATTGAGTGGTGTGAACTTACCAACGTCACCAACGTCTCCAAATGTATTGCCTCCTAATACATTGTGGCGCAACGGAGACTTTATATGCGTTACCTAAGTCCAGCCGTTTGCTTGTTGGCTACTTTGGCGCTACCGACATGGGCACAGACGCTTAGCAGTGGCGATGTCAGCAACGGCACGACCAAAGCGACTAATAGCATCACAGCACGGAAGTTAGCTGATCGAGCTGCTGACACATGTAACATTCCTGACCAACTGGCAGCAGATGGCGATGCCGCAGCGGCATTTGTGCGCTGCCTCGGAACAGGAAAGACGCAGATCCTGTTCCCGCCAGGACCCTACGTCATCAAGAGCATGACGACACCAGTTGGCATCGTATTAGCTCCTGTAGCCTTCCCAGTTGATCACATCAACAACCTTCACATCGAGGCGTCTGGGGCAGTCTTCACGATGGCCAATGGCATCGTGTCTGGATCGTGGCATATCTTCATGGTCTACAAGGATGCCAAGAACATCAGTTGGCACGGTGGCACGTTTCAACTCAATCCGGCTGCTAGCACAGGCAATCCTGCACTGGTCAATGCCATGTGCTGGAACAATGTCACCAACCTGACGATTTCAGACACAGTAATGTTTGCCAACGGGGATGCAGGATCAGCATTCTGTGGTGCATGGGGATTTGAGACACGAATTGTTAACAACAATGCTTATGGCTTTGTGCTGGGGCTTGACACTGCATACGATGAGAACCTGTTGGTGTCAGGAAACTACATAGATGGATCGAATACGCCAGTCGGTGCAGCAGCGCCAGCAGGCTTCTTGAATACGTCTGTGCCAGCGAACTATACACAGAACGTCGTGACCAACGTCGATGGCACACCACGTTCGCTCCGCAATGGACAGAGTAATGGCCTACAGGTTCTAAACAACACATTCGCTAGCAATGCGACTGCGATACAGCTACAGGATGTGAACGGTGCGCTAGTCTCTGGCAATGTCATCATTGGTCCAGTTCCTGCGAAGACGACAGGCAACAACAATGGCATCCTGATCTCGACTGAAACCAATACGCACGCTGAAGGATTTATCACTCAGGGCATTATCATAACCAATAACACGATCACAGGCATGGGCAACTCTACAACGTCTGCGTTGAATGGTGGTATCCTGCTTGCTGATGGCACGTTCGGGCTAGAGTCGATCAGCATCATAGGCAATGCAATCTACGATAACTGTGGCAAGGGCATTGCACCAAACGGTGTCAGTCAGACGCATGGTATCCTGATCGTTGAGAATGAGTTCCGTAGCCGAGGAGGGGCTTGCACACAGACCGCTAACGTTGATGCAGGGATGGTGTCCTCGCTTGGATACAACAACTTGCAATCGAATGGGAACAGCGATACAACAGCGAACTTGCCAAGTGTCGGAGCAATTGCTGGGACCGCCACGACGCTCGGTGGTCATCCACGCATGGGCTTCGCAGGCAACAACATCACCCTCTACGGCTCCGATGCGAGTGGCAACGACCGTGTGATATTCGTGCTGCCACTCGACAACAGCTCTTCAACGCTGCAATTCCGCGCTCAGGTCAGAGATGAACAGCCACTGATCATTGGCGGCGGCACGACTGGTGGAGCAGGCACCCTGACCATCACCCCAGGCGCCACGACAACCAATCCTGTGGTCTATCTAGTAGCTGGAACAGGTGGACATCAATTCTCTGGCCGCGTGCTGATGCCAGGGCTGCCAACAACTTGCTCTGGATCGCCTACTGGGTCACTGGCGAGCATCTCAGGTGTAGTGAATGTCTGCCCATGAGAAGGCATCAGAGAGAAATTCAATGTATCTGACCAAGACAAGCGGCAACCTCAATCCTCGTGGTCAGCAGCCACAGAGCAATCTACAGATCAGCACTGTGCGATCGTTTGAGGGTGGCCTCAATGTGACTGACACAGACCTGAACATGGCACCTAAGTTCGCTAAGGTGCTAGACAACTTCGAGCGTGGCACTGATGGCAGTCAGACACTGCGTCCTGGCACGAAGCTGCTGACTGATGGTATCGATGACACATCGCTGATTGTCAATCACACCTACTTCGCAGGGCTTGTCTGGGCTGTCCAAGCGAGTGGAAACATCACCACGACTGATGGTGCTGGCAATGTGACCGTGCGACTACGTGAGCCTGGAGCGGCAGCACCGTGGCCTCCTGGCATCACATTCGTGGACTTCACGATCTTCAACAGTGACTTGATCATGACCAATGGCAGAGACAAGCCATTGATCATAGCAGGCAAGCTCGATGATCCGAACTACTTGGTGGTCCAATACCTGATCGACAAGGGCAGTGGGACCAACATCAATGTGCCCATTGGTCTGTATGTGATCGCTCATGGTCGCTACACTATCATTGCAGGTGTGCCGACTGATCCCAGCACGATCTTCGTCAGTGACCAAGACACGAGCGGCACGTATGTTGGTGATGATCCACCGAATGATGCTATAGCATTGGACTTGGGGCCTCGTGTATCACTTGGCTCAGCAACCATCACAGGCATGGTAGCGTATCGTGATAAGCTCCTCGTTACATTTGAACGCGGTGTATTGCCTGTCAACCTTGGGGTGTATACAGGAACCCCAGCGGTTCATACACCTACGGATGATGGATTCATCGAGGAATATGGTTGCCTGGCACACCGCTCGCTTGTATCGGTTGG
>Ga0247676_1000098_pt1 | contig 15355 bp, 13 predicted proteins | sample CNK17_metaG_FD_182802 | JGI IMG/M metagenome (GOLD analysis project Ga0247676, IMG submission 182802) | Soil microbial communities from Purdue University Martell Research Forest, Indiana, United States - CNK17 | ecosystem: Environmental > Terrestrial > Soil > Temperate forest > Bulk soil...
TCCCGATTGAAAACTCCTCCGACCTCCACAACGCGATGCAGGCGATCGGCCGCGCGAAGAACCCCGCCAAAGCGAAGGCGCACATCAAGGCGCGCGCGAAGGCTCTCGGGCTGACTTCGGAACTGACCGACGCCTTCAAGTCGTTCGTCCCGGACGATCTCAAGAAGCACCTGGCGAAGTTCGCGCGGATCATCGCTGAATCCGGCTCAGCCGAGCCGGAGCTGAAGAAGTGCCTGTGGCAGATCGGCCAGCTCGCCAACGCAACGCAGTCGGTCAAGTGGGTCCAGGAAGCCGAAGAGCAGGAAGCCGCGATGGAGGGCGACAACTCTCCGATCCCGGCCGCGCTCGAACAGATCGTGAAAGACCTCCACGAAGCCCTTGTGCAAATGGCCGAGGAAGAGGCCGCCGAGTATTCGGCCGGCGACGACGAAGGGGATTACGACGAGGGCGAAGCCCTCGCAATGGCAGCGCGCGCGGTGCTCAAGAAAGCCGCCGCAAATCCGGGGCGACTCGCGAAAGCGTTCGCCCGCGAGGGTGAAGAAATGGATCTGGTCAAGCTCGCGGAATTGAAGAAAGCCGGAACGATCACGCCGGAACAGGAAGCGGAACTGAAAAAGCAGCTCGACGCCGCGAAGACGCTGATTGCCGAAGAAAAACCGGCAGAAACGCCCGCGACTCCTCCGGTCGAGAAGTCCGAGCCCATCGGCGATCTCGCCAAGCTCACGGCGGAAACCGCCGATCTCCGCAAGACGATCGAGACGCAGAGCGGGGCGATTTCGCTCTTGCTCAGCGCCATCCCGGAACGCTCAAAGGTTGCGCTTCGCGCCGTCACGGTCACGAAGGCCGACGACGCCGAAACGCTTTCCAAGAATCAGAAGGTCGAAGAGCTCGAGAAGCGCGCGAAATCTGGGGACGCCCAGGCCGTGATCGAGCTGACGAAACTTTCGCTCGAACGCCCCATGACGATGGGCGAGCTTCGCCGACTGTGATCGTAGTTCTCGGACCCCCATCGGAGGCAAGAAATGAACGTCAGTCAGGAAACCATGCAGCTCGTCCGGGAGTCGCTGTCGAAAGCGAATCCGCCGGCCATCCTGGAAGTGCTCCAGAAAGCCGGGTGGACTCAATCCGCGACGGCAACCTCGGGAATCACCTACTACAGCCTGGAAGCGCCGTCCAAGCACCTGGTTCCGTTCCTCTCGCCGCTGCGGAACGAGATTCCGCGGGAGACGGGCGGGGCGGGAATTCAGGCCGCGTGGCGCGCGATCACGGCGATCAACAGCACCAACGTCACGATCGGCGTGGCCGAAGGAAAACGCGGCGGTGAAGTAACCCCGACAACCGCCGACTACCTCGCCAAGTTCGTCACGCTCGGCCTCGAAACCTCCGTCACGGACGAAGCGTACCGGGCGGCGAAGAACTTCGAGGATCTCCGCGCAACGGCGCAGACGATGACCCTTCAGCAGTTCATGGTCGAGGAAGAGCGGATCATCCTGGGCGGCGTCGGAACGACCGCTCTGGCGACTGCCGCGGCCCCGACCGGAACCCTCGTGGCCGACTCGACGCAGACCGGGACCATGACCGAGCAGGCGACGTTCTGCTACGTCGTGGCGCTCACCCTCGAAGGTCTGCGTCAGGCTGGCGGACCGATCAACCCAGCGATCTCGACGACCGCCGTCGCGACGACCGCCTCCCGCACCCGGACCGGCCCCTACGGCGGAACGGATACCGTCAACCTCGGGACGGGTATCGTTTCGGCAGCGTCTTCCTCGAAGACGACCGACGCGACCCATCACGCGGTCGATTGGGCCGTTGCCTCCGTTCCGGGAGCCGTGGCCTACGCCTGGTTCGCGGGTCCGACGAACGCGGCCGGCGCGAAGCTCTTCGCGATCACGACCGTCAACGCCGTTCGCCAGCTGGCCGACGGCGCCTCGACGCAGGCCGCGAACTTCACCGGCAACGGCACGGATCACACCAAAGACGCGCTCGTGTTCGACGGCATTCTCGCGCAGGCCGCGAAGTCCGGCTCGAACGCCTACATCAAGTCGCTCGACAACGCGGCATGGACCGAATCTGGCGACGGCACGATCACGGAATTCGAAACCGCGCTCCAGTCGATGTACGACAACTACCGCATCGGCATCGACGACTTCTGGATGAACTCGGGCGACCACTACCGCTTCAAGAAGCACATCCTCTCGAAGTCCGGTTCTCCGACGTGGCGCCTGAACGTCAACGCGGGCGGATCGATCGAGATGATCGGCGGCTCCAACATCGTCAAGTACGAGAACCCGTACACCGGCCAGATCATCAACATCAAGACGCACCCGTATCTCCCGCAGGGGACGGCCTTCGGCTACGCGAAGAGCCTGCCGTACCTGGGAAGCAACGTCCCGGCGACGTTCAAGATGGACATGAGGATCGACTACTACACCGAGGAGTGGCCGAGGAATCAGCGGAGCTACGAGTTCGGAATTTATGAAGACGGGCTCCTCAAGGGTTACTTTCCGCCGGGCACGATGGTTTTTCAGAACATCGGAGCCAGCTAGAGCGATGCACGGCAAGAAGGGCTCAACTCCGCCTTGCACGAATCACGCAGAGCGCCCCGCCCGTCGGCGGGGCCTCTGCAACTCGTGTTTGATGATGGAGAAGTACTGGAAAGATCCGGTAGCTGCACGAGCCCGCGTCCGCGAATGGGCCAAGAAGCATCCTGATCGCGTGAAGGAATGGGCGACGAGCTACAACCGAAAGAATCGCGTTCGAATCCGTGATTCCAACTTGCGCCGCTTGTACGGCATGACGGTGGAAGACTACAAGGCGATGTTTGCGGCGCAGGGCGGCCTCTGCGCGATTTGCCGAAGGGTGTCCGACAAAATCTCTCTCAACGTCGATCACGATCACGAAACAAAAAGTGTTCGGGCGCTTTTGTGCCATGCGTGTAATCGAGGGATCGGACTTTTCAAGGAGTCTGAAGAAACCCTCCTCGCGGCAATCGAATACCTCCGCAAGCATCGGGCACTGAAACTCGCTCCGGTGGTGGAGATCAAAAGCAAATGAGTGGCGGCAGGGTCAGTCTTCTTCTTGGTCTGTTGCTCGCGGGCGGGGTGATTGGCTCCGCTCGCGAGCAGTCATCCGGGATGAGATGAGAAATGGTGTTCGACCCGAAAGGGCAAGATCTCACAACGACGGCGCGGCTGAAGCCGTATCTGAACCTCGCGAGTTCGGACACGAGCAACGATGCGGCGTTGGACCAGCTCGTCTCGGCGGCTTCGAATTTCTTTCTCTCCTTGACCAACCGGACGGCGATCTACTCGGCGACGTACACGGAGACTCGCAACGGGAACGGGAACAATTGGATCATCCCGCGCAATCTTCCGGTGACAGCCGTTTCGGCAGTTTCCGACGGACAGAACAGCATCCCGGCATCGACTGGACCGGGGATCTCGGGCTTCTCCTTCGACGACGGCCGAATCTTCTTGATCGGTTCAAGGTTCTGCAGGGGACTCGGGAATGTTTCGCTTTCCTACACGGCTGGATTTCCGGCGATGGCCGGTTCTCCTCTGGCACCCCAGGACTACCGGATGCTTGCGATGGAACGGGCCGTGATCGCGATGGCAGCGGCCTGGTGGAAGCGCAACGCGCACTGGGACGAAGTCTCGCATTCCTTCGGGGGGCAGATGGTGTTCACGTTCAGCCAAAAAGACATTCCTGCCGAGGCTCAGACGATTGTCAACCAGTTCAGCGACCGAGCCGTGAGGTGGTAGCGTGATCGGCGTCTCCGAAACCGGCTCCGAGTCCGTGATCGTGCACCTGGGGGCGATCCCGGACAACGTGCGCGGAAGCGTGAGAAGCAAGCTCTCGGCACTCGCCATCGAGACGCAGAATCACATTCAGCGAGACAAGCTCTCCGGCCAGGTGCTCAAGGTCCGCACCGGGACCGCGCGGCGTTCGGTTCACGCGACTCCGGCTCAGGACGAGGGCGACATGATCGTCGCGAAAGTCGCAAGCGGCCGCGAAGCCTGGTATCTGGCGGTTCACGAGTACGGCGCGCACATCCCGCCTGTCGAAGGGAAGCTCATGGTCTTCGAAAGCGGCGGCGAGACGGTCTTCACACGACGGCGCCGCGGGTTCGATCTCCCGGCGCGCGCTCCGATGCGTACGGGACTCTCTGAAATGCGTTCCCGGATCGTTTCCGAAGTGGCCTCTGCCGCCAAAGAGGGGGCTCATGCGTGAGCGCTTCTCGACGCGAGGACATCGAGACTCAGGTCGTCGCCCGGATCACGGCGAACGTGCCGGAGCTCGCCAGCTCGACGGCCTCGGCCGCAGCCGCGGGGTTCACGTTTCTGGACGGACCGAAACCGAAGGCTCTGGTCGTTTGCAGTCGGTTTACCAAGACAGGCACGCCGGAGTTTTACTTCGGGGTCGTTCGGAACTTCGGGGTCTTTCGCATCGAGGTCTTCATCGCGACAGCACTCTCGGGGCCGCCGGGAGCGGCGCGGCTCGGCGCGGGCGGCGGGTACGACCTGGCGCAGCGAGTCGACTCGTTCTTGACCGGATTTCAGCCGGTGCTTTCGACCGTCGAGAACGTCATTCCGATGGTGCTCGAGGACGACGAGCTGTTCGGCGTCGATCAGACGAATTGGGAAACGTGCTTGACCTACGCGCTCGCCGCGAAGGTGAGCTACGGACCGTGAGGGGCTGAATGAAGTACATCGGAAACCGAACCCATCCCTTCGAGTACCAGGGCAACCTGATCGCGACGAGCGACGAACTCGAAGGCGATCCGAAGGATCAACAGATCATCGAACTGCTCGACAAGGGCTGGATCGTGACGGCGACGGTTCCCGAACCCGCGCCGAAGAAACAAAAACTCTCCGACATTCTCCCCGGAGGTGAGTGATGGCCGTCCCGAATCAACGCACTGGCCCCAACAGCAGAATCCTCCTCGGCCTGGAGTCGACCTTCGACACCCTGCCGAACACTCCGACGGTCTACATCTGGCCGCTCGGCTCCGGTTCGCAGTTCTCCGACTCGCAGGGCCGCGTTCCGGTACCGTATTACACGGCAGACGGCGAAGGACAGAGCTCCGTCCTCGACATGATCCAGGCGGGCGGCACGCTCGACACGAACATGGAGTTCACCGGGATCGGCGCCGCGCTCAAGGCGTTCTTCGGCCCGAGCGGGTACACGCACGCTTCGACCGCCAACCTCCATCAGTATTCGAGCGGCTTCGCTCCCGGCTCGATGTGGGCGCAGGAGGAATGGCTCGAAACGACCGCGCAGTACAAGTACAACCTCGGCGTTCGCGCCTCGACCTTCGGCTTCCAGTCCTCGCCGAACGGATACTCGAAGTATTCCTTCGGGCTGATGGGCCTGGGCGACGTGGTTCAGGGGACTGACGGAGCCTCGGGCGGAACGAAGACGAACCTCGGCCGCGCTCCGGTGTCCTACTTCAATGGCTACTTGAAGAAGGGCGGGACGGCTCGCGCGATCGTGACCGACTTCAAGTTGAACCTCGACCGCAAGCTTTCGCGCCAGGACGTGATGTTCAACGGCGGGAAGGCCGGCGGGATCAATCCCGGCCTCATGGCGCTTTCGGGATCGCTGACCCTGACCTTCAACACGACCGACAACTTCACCGACTGGACTTCCGCCGTCAACGACACTCCCGATTCGCTCGAATGCCTCTGGGCGGATCTCGGCGGCTCCGGGCTTCTGACCGCGACGAAGTGGCTCCGGATCGTGATGCCCTACGTCAAGTTCTCGCGGCCGAAGACCTCCGTCGGCGGCGATCCGGGCCTCGTCCATCAGTACGAGTTCTTCATCGAGCCCGACTTCACCAACGGCGGCAGGGCGGGCGAGCTCTACAGCGGCGCAGGGACGGCCGCGGGGCTCAAGGCTCCCTACGTCATCACGGCGGCGACCAATGACGCCTATTCGGTCAAGGTGGACGGCGGAACGGCTGTCACCGGCACGATGACCCCCGGCACCTACGCGACGGCCGCGGCGTTCGTCTCGGCGGCCCCCGCGATCACCGGCGCGACGTGGGATGTTTTCAACGGCTATCCGCGACTGACCTCGAACACGAAGGGCTCGTCCTCCTCGATCCAGTCGCAGACCGTGACGCACGACTGGAACGCGACCCTCGGATTCGATGCGGTCGTTCACAGCGGGGCGGCCCCGCACGCGATCTTCGTCGATCTCCAGAACCAACAGACCAGCGCATACTGAGGAGGCTGCATGATTGTCCTCGAAGAAAAGCCCATCGAAGTCGTTCATCCCGAGAAGCCGGAAGTCGCCGTCATGCTGGCCCCGCTCTCGACACTGGAGCTTGCCGCATCGGTTGGCCAGCTTTTCAACACCGACCAGAAGGACGCGCTGGTGCGGCTGGCGGACGCGGAATCGGCGCTGAAGAAGATCGTCGTCGACTGGCGCGGGTTCGAGAGGAACGGGGACGCCGGCCCGGAGCCGATCCCGTTCTCGCCGGATCAGGTGCGGATTCTGCTCCACGGCCCGACGGCCGACCAGCTCCGGTACAAGGGCGAGATGATCGACGGGAAGCAGGGCTATCTCTACTTCCACAACCTGATCCTCCAGACGGCCGTCAAGCCCTTCTCGGAATCCCCCGAGGGAAAAGCCTAGCCGCCGCCGTCGATCGCCTCCTCGGACGGCGCGCGGCGGAATGCAGGGAGTGCAGGATAGCCGGAATGCAAGAAGACGGCACCCTGACTCCTCGATGCCTGTGGGGGAACGGAACCTGTCTGTATCCGGTGCCGAAGCTCGACCAGGTATCGGACGTGGCGCTCTCGATTTTCATGCGGCTCCAGACTCAATGGGCATGGCTCGATCGCGCGATGGACATTCCTCGGCGGATCGGCATTCCGCGTGAACGCGTGAAGATCGTCGCCGAAGCGCGCGGGTTCTACCTCAATGACGCGCTCCTGAAGCGAATCGAAGTCTGCGAGGGCGCGATCCTCGAAGCGCAGGCCAACGAGATCCGGTCTGAGAAGACCAGCGCGGACGTGAACTGACATGAGTAAGACGCCCGAGTCCAAACTGTTAAAAAAGCGAGAGAACTATCAAGAGAACAGGCTCGAGATTCTGGCGAAGCAAAAGGAATGGAAGGAAAAGAAGAAGGCTGAAAATCCTGTCGAATTTTTCGCGCGGCGGCGGGCCTACTGGAAGCGATGGCACTTAGCACATCCCGGTCATAAAACCCAGCAAACCTCTCCGGAGAAGAAGACGGCATGGGCGCAGCGCAACAAGGAGCACATTCGCGCTCAACGTGCAGCGCGGTATCAAGAACTCAAAGACGAGTTGCGCGAGAGATTGCGACAGAGGAAGGCCGATGACCCCTCGATTCTTGAGCGACAGCGCGCATACGCGAGAAGGTGGAGGGCTGCTCATCCAAAGCATCGGACGACGAAATGGGCCGGGGACTCACCTGAGTATCGAAGGGAAGCCTCTAAAAGGAGCTATTGGAAGCATAGAGAAGCGAGATTAGAGAGGACCAGAAGGAGGCGATCCATCAAGCCAGACAAGAAGCCAGCGAAGGGAACTTCATACAAATGGCACCTGAAGCGGAAGTACGGCCTTTCTTTCGACGCGTATATCGCTCTCTTCGAGTCTCAGGGAGGTAGGTGCGCGCTCTGCCTGCTTCCGCTTCCCGGTACGGGCGGCGGCCACGGAACGGTTGTTGACCATGACCACGTCAGGGGGAACGTTCGCGGCCTACTTCATGGCAAGTGCAATCTCGTTATAGGTGTCGCGGGCGACAGCCAGGAATTGCTACTGAAAGCCGTTGAATACCTGAGGAAACATAATGGCTAGCGACGACACCGTCTCGGTCAAGATAGCCGCCGACGTTTCAGAGCTACGCGCCAAGCTCCAAGAGGCGAAGCTCTCAATTGCCGAATTCAAAGGCCAGATCGCGGAGCTTGCGGCGACACAGAACGCTTCCGCGGCGGACTACCAGAAGTCGATCCAGCTCACCGACCAACTGAAGGCGACACAACAGCAGGCCACGATCATCACGGGCCAGCTCGCGACGGCGACGAAGCAGCTCGGCAGCGACATGGACTCCACGACTTCATCGGGTATCAACCTGGAGTCCATGCTCACGCGGATCGCGGTGCGCTCGGTCCTGATGTACGCGGCGGTTCGCCCGGTCATGTCCGCGATTCAGGAGATCATCAAAGAGCACGAAGCGTGGAGCGCGGCGGCGGCCGCGACGGACTTCACCCTCGGGAAAGAATCCGAGACGGTCAAACAGTTCGCGAAGGATCTCGCCGGCCTGGGCAGCGCGAGCGGCGGTCAGATCCTCGCCGGGTTCAACGAGATCAACAACCGGGCGCACGACGTGGCGGCCTCGCTCAACCTGACCTCTCTTGCGCTCGACCTTTCGGTTGCCTCCGGGGCGAAGTTCGAGACGGCCGCGAAGGCCATCGCGTCGGCGGTTCAGGGTCAGTCTCAGGGCATTCAGGATCTCGGAATCAAGCTCGACGAACACGAAAAAAAGCTTCTGAAGGCGGCAACCGCTGGCGAAAAGCTGGCGATCGTCGAAGGTCTGATCGCCGAGAAGGCGTCCGGTGCTGCCGACGCTCTCTATCGGCAGTACGCGATTCCGACAACCGGCGGCAACACGCCGCAGGAACTCGCGAACTACCAGATGCAGCTCGCCGCCGAGGAGCAGCGGCATTTCGCGCTCGAGGCGAAGGGTGCTGGAGAGGCGGCGGTTGGCGCCCGTCTCGACATGCTGGCGGAAGCGGATGCGGCGGTGCGCGGCGCTCAGGCGATCGAGAAGACCGCGGAATCGCACGCGAAGCTCGCCTCGATCGAATCGCAGACCGCCAACGCGATCGCTTCGGTAACGAAGCTCTTCGACCGGCCCCCGGATGATGCGTTCGCGTCCGGGCTGCAGAACATAGCCGACCGCGCCGAACAGGTGCGGCGCAGCCTCACCGAGCTCGCAACCTCTGACCAGATTCAAGCGGCGCTCGATCGCGCAAAGGCGGGCGTCGAAGCGGCTCAGGCCGCGCTCGACATTGCGAAATCGAAGCAGGCGAATATCGATGCCGAGCAGATCAAAGTCTTGCAGGCCAGCGCGGCCGAGCACCAGGCGGCGGCCTCGGCTCTTCTTCAGGAGGCCGCAGCACTCGATGCGGCATCGGGGAAGATTCAAGCCCAGATTCCGCTGATCCAGGCCAAGACCGAAGCGGAGAAGCGCGCCTACTCGACGAACTACATGAAGCTGGCGAGCGAGGAGGCCGAGAAGGCGCTTGCGGCCCTCGAAGCGCGGGAACAGGAAGTCGCCTCACGCTTCGATGATCTTTTTAATCAGTCCCAGACAAAGCTTTCCGGCCTTGCGCCGAATTTTGCTGGACCCGGTTCCGACTACGTTGCGGCACTCAAGCAGGAGTTCGCTGATCTCTATGCTCAACGCAACGAGCTAGACGAAGCCGAGTTCAAGGAACGAGCGAGGCTGATCCAAGAAGAACTGAAGCTGATGCTGGAGGGGATGATCGCCAATGCTCACGCATTCGGCGAAGAGTTCGCCCGCCAGATGCAGCAGGCAACTCGCGACCTCGCACACGATTTCCAGTCGATCTTCGAAGGGATCACGACGGGCAATCTCGATTCGGCGCTCAAGGGGATTTCGCGAGAGGCCGGGAAGGACTTCGGCAAGTACGCCGCGAACGCGCTTCTCGGGCTTCTGGGCTTGCAGGGACCGCAACAGAACGACCCTTCGACGTGGATGGGACAGGGGTCGTTCGCGGAAGCCCAGAAAGCGTATCAGGGCAGCGCACTCCAGCAGAAGAACGCTACCGAAGCCGCGACGATCGTTGCGGGGGCGCAGGCCGCTCTCGGGCTGTACCAGATCGCGACTACGCAAGGCATCAGCGTCGGCCAGGGGGCTCTTCAGGGCGCAGCGCTCGGGCTTTCAGTCGGAGCGGCGGCTGGTCCCTATGCCGTCATTGGGGCCGTGATCGGCGCGGTTGTTGGCGGCCTCGCGGCGGCCTTCGCTCCGGCCGCTTCGACTGATTACAAGTACGGCGACTTTGCCTATACCTATGGCGCCGGCGGTCCCGGAACACCAGGGGGCGCGTTTCTCCGAAAAGACGTTCTGAATCAGAACCTCTCGCAAGGGGAGATCGATCAAACCCTCGAACAGATCAACGCGACGGTTCAGAACTTCAACGATCGCTATGTCGCCATCTTCGCGAAACTCGGCCCGCAGTTCATGGCGCAGCTCGACGCGCTTCTCCAGCACGAAGACTTCAGCTCCGGTCTTCCGGGCGTCGGCGGCGCTTTCGTGGGCTCTGCACCGTCGAAGAACTTCCTCAAGCACCTGAACGACTGGCTGACGATCGGCCTGCCGGGGCAGCTCAACGATTACTTCTGGAATCCTCTGGCGTCTGCCCTCGGATCGACTCTCGGACTTTCTCAGGCGAAGCTCGACGAACTCCACACGGAGATGAACGCGCTCAACCCGAAGGACGCGATCGCTCTCGTCGAAAAGCTCGTCGATACGATCCTCGCGATAAACAAGACGATGGCGCAGCTCTCCGGGACCGGGCCGAACGGGAACCTCGTTGCGGCTGCCTACGCGAACGCGCACACGCCGTCTATCTTCTCGACCGATACGAAGAACGCGATCGCGGACCTCCAGAACCTCGCGAACTCGATCAAGGATCTTTCCGACCCTTCGGCGATCGACACGCTCTCTCAGATCAATCAGGGGATGCAGAACTTCTACCAGATGGCGTTGCAGTACGTCTCGGAGCTTGAAGCCGCGCAGACCTCGATCGACCAAAGCCTGAATGCGCTGATCGAGAAGCACAAGCTGAACCTGATGACGAAGGCGGACGGTTCGCCGGATTACCAGAGCCAGGTCAACTACCTCTACACCCAAGAGCAGTTCGCGATCGGTCAGGAGAAGAAGGCCACGACCGCGGCAGACATTCAGTATTGGGCCGGTCAGGCGGCTTCCTACCTCGAAGCGATCAACGGGATAGCAGCCAAGATCGGCGGATCGACCGCGAAGCAGTTCGAACAGTGGACGCTTCAGCAGGAACAGGCGCTCGAAAAGACGACGAACGACCGGATCGCAGCACTTGAGAAGATGGCGCAAGACGCGGCGAGCGCGCTGGCGGCGACGTTCAAACCCTATGTTGACGCATTCCTGGCCGGATCGAATGCCGTTGACAACCTCTCGACCGCGATCGGGGGCGGGAATGGCGGCGACGGCGGCGGTGGGGGACACGGCGGCGCAGTCGGCGCGATCGATGAGCTCGGCTCTTCCGCCGTCGCGTTGACTGCAGCGTTCAACACTCTCGCGAAGGCGATCGTCGGAAGTGCTGGCGGGGCAGGGACAACCGGCGCAGGCGGCGGAAGCGCGCCTCACGTCGTCGTTCAGATCGTCGCCCCTAGCGGCTTCGGTGCGCGCGTCACAACCGGCAGGCTCACCAACGCCGCATGAGAAGCCTCGGAACGATCCCTCAGTCGGCCGTCCAGGCGAATACCGTCGCGCTGGAATGGTTTCTCGTCATTACGATTCCGGCTCCAGTATCCCTGACAGTCCGCTACACGACCAAGCAGGGCGGCTTCGTCGGAAACATCGACGGAACCTCGCAGACATGGAGCGAGCCTCCGGGCGGCGCGCTGAACGTCGATGGGCTCACACAGGGCGAACAGAACCCGCTCGCCTTGAACACGCTCCAGATCGGGAACATGGACTCAGGTACTGTGTTCTCCGGCTACGTCCTGCAAGTCGGGAGCGTGCGCGGGTGGGCTTGCGGGATCTACTACGCGCAGTTCAACCCGACAACCGGCGCGCTTCTCGGGGTCGTTCCGTTCTTCACCAACGCGCAGCTCGACGCCTTCGAACTCGGTGACGTGATCTCGCTGACGGTCGTTCCACAGCGCGATATGTGGACGCAGAAAGTCCCGCGACGCCGCACCGGAACGACGTGCGCGAACCGATTCAAAGACCCGCGAACCTGTCAGTACGTCGGGATCGTCACGACGTGCGATCACACGCGGGGGTCCGGCGGATGCGGCGGCCTCTCGAACCTCGTGCATTTCATGGGCGACGATTTGGCTCCTAAACCCGGATCGACGATCTCCTGGGGCGACGTGAAGCGGCAGATCGCGCAGAAGACGGGTGGCTTCTGGACCGGGGTTTACGACGTGCTGCAAGGCGCGACGGGCGTCAATCCTCCGGGCGGAACTGGGATCACGTTGCCGGTCGCACAGTACCCGCTCCAGCCGATCGCGCCTCGGCCGCCAATCGGGAGCAACGATCCGAGCCAGACGCCGACGGGAACCGCATGAGCGAAACAGCGAGCGGTCTTTACTTCCCCGACGCCGCCGACGGCTGGCAGTTGCAGTGGGACACCAAGCAGCCGGTCACGTTCAACACGCAGACCGCCGAACCGGACTCGGGCCGCGTGATCCGGCGCGAACGCTATCCCGCAACCGGGATCGTCTTCGTGGCCGGGACCGTCAAGCCGCTGACTCCGGCTTCCGGGCAGATCCTCCGCGACTTCTTCATCGCGTGTCGCGGGCGCTCGCGCAACTTCTACTTCTTCCTCATCAACCCCGGCCAGTACATCGGGATCTCGATCGGAACGGGGAACGGATCGGATAAGAACTTCGTGATTCCCTATCGCGCCGTCACGTTCGCGACGGTCTACGACAACGGCTCCTCGACTTCGGCCTACACCGCGGCTCCGATTACGAAGGCGGAAGTCGTCAGCACGAGCAAGGCAAACGTCACGGTCGTTGCCGCGACAAACGACACGCTCGGGATCAAGATCGACGGCGGGAACACTTTCACCGTCACGTTCTCGGCGGGCCTCATGTCGCCGGCGAACTTCGCGACGGCCTTAAACGCGAACGGAACATTTTCCGCCGTCGCAACCGCTGACACATCGATCGACGGCTACCTTCGGATTCAGACCAAAACGACGGGGCGGCTCGGAAGCGTGCAGATCGATTCGACCGTCACCCACTCGGCCGCGGCGTTGATGAACCTCGATGCCACGATCCCGCACTACACCGGGCAGGAGGTCAGGATCGCGTTCACGTCGGCCCCGACGAACGCCCATGTGCTGACCGCTGATCTCTCTTCGGCTCGGCAGCGCATTCTCGCGATCAACTGGATCGACTCACTCGACCAGGCATTCCAGGCTTCCGCCGTCGGCCTCGAGGTCTATCCCGTCTCGATTCGCCAGGTGATCTGATGCCGCATCCCTCGATCGATCCGGTGCCGAATCCGCCGGTCGTGATCGTCAACCCCGGAGGCTCTCCGCCTGTCATCACCAACGATCCGGGCTCTGGCGGGTCTGCGATCCTCGCGAATCACAAGAGCATCAACCACACGACGAAGGATTCGACACAGCAGTCGCGCTCGATCACGGCGACGGCGTTGAACGCCGTGATCCCGGTGATCTACGGGAAGACTCGCGTTCCGGCTGACATTCCGCTGATTCAGGTCTACAACGGGAACCTCGTCGTCGTATACCGGCTCTGCGAGGGTCCGGTCTATTCCGTCTCGAACATCATGATCGACGGGCGGACGCTCTCGCAGCTCGGCCTGACGACGCCGGGGACGGATTACCAGATCTACCTCGGGACGGCTTCGCAGACGGTCGATTCGTTCCTGAACACGGTCAACGCAAATTGGGTTTCCGGTCGGCCTTCGGAGGCTTATGTCTGGGTCCGCCACAGGCCGCCGATCACCGACACGAGCGGAAAGACGACGACGGCCGACCCGCTGAAGTTCAGCGCCGACGTAGAGGGGCGGCTGATCCGCGATCCCCGCCGCGATGCAACGCTCGTGACGCGGTACTACGCGCCTTCCGGCGGCAACAATACCGGACTCAACCCGGTCCTCCAGATCGCGGACCTGATGACGGATACCGTCTTCGGCCTCGGGATCCCCGACGCCTCGATGGATTGGACGGGGTCGATCACGGACTCGGCCAACTACTGCGATGCGCTTCTGGCGGATGCCGTTACCCATCGATTCATCTGCGGAATTCGAATCGGTGACGCGCAGAACGGGCAAGCGTGGATCGACGCGCTTCGGGCGCACTGCCGCGCGATCATCGTCAACAACTCCGGCCTCTGGCAGATCAGGATCGACCAGCCGCGCAGCTATTCCGGCCTCGCGTTCACCGACATCGGCGCGAGCTCGAACATCGTCGGGAAGGTGACGTGCCACGGCAAAGGGATTTCCGAAGTCCCGAATCACGTCCGGGTGACGTTCACCGATTCTCTGGCTTCCGGGGCCAACGCCTACTCCGACGGACACGCCGACGCCGCGACTCCGGGTTTCACCAACGGCGACGAGGAAGTCCTGAAGGAATACACGCTTCCCGGAATCCTGACCTACGACCAGGCGCGGCGCATCGCGATCTGGGCGCTCAATCTCTCGATCGCGGACAAGATCTTCGACTTCACTCCGACGCCGGACTGGTTTCTCGCGCTGCCGGGGGATCGTGTCCAATTGACGACGATCCTCGACCAGAACTTGACCAACTACGATCTGGAAATCACCGACCTGACGCAGAGCGGCGCGCTCACCGGCCAGGTCAAGGCGTTGAACTACGACGAGACGCGATTCTCCGACACCATCGAAAGCCCGTCCGGTGTCACGCCGCCGTCGCTTCCGGGGTACTTCGACGTTCCCGACGCGCCGACTTCCTGTGCCGCGACACCGGGAACGAGTCCCGTAGTGCATCTGACGTGGGTGAACTGGTCGGACTCGCGGTTCTTCCAGACGAAGATCACGGTCGATCTTCTCGACGGACTCGGTGAGCGGATCGTCACGCAGAGCGCGGACGTGGCTTTCGATTATCAGTCGCCGGTCTACGGCGCTCCGGTGATCTTCCGGTTCTACACGGTTTCTTTAGCACTCGTCTTGAGCACGGCAACAGAAGTGGATCTTTGGGGAGCAATCCCAGGAGGAGGGACGGACGTTTTGAACGCGCAGGATTTCATCGCAAGCGGGACGTGGACCGCGCCGGCCGGAGTGACGGCGGCATACATCACGGCGATCGGCGGCGGGGGAGGCGGGGGCGGCACCAATGGCGCGCCGACCAACGGCGGCGGCGGCGGGGGAGCCGGAGCCTTCCGCTTCCGCGCGAAGGTGACAGTCGTTCCGGGGAACGTCTACACCGTCACGATTGGGGCGGCGGGAGCTGGCGGCGCGTCGACGCCGGGTGCCGGTGGCACGGGCGGCACGACTTCGTTCGGTGCGCTTCTCTCGCTTGCTGGCGGTCAGGGCGGGAGTGCGGGCGGCGCTTCGGTTGCGCCCGGAGGAGCCGGCGGCGACAACGCGGCAGGCGGCGAC
>Ga0247676_1000100_pt1 | contig 15053 bp, 22 predicted proteins | sample CNK17_metaG_FD_182802 | JGI IMG/M metagenome (GOLD analysis project Ga0247676, IMG submission 182802) | Soil microbial communities from Purdue University Martell Research Forest, Indiana, United States - CNK17 | ecosystem: Environmental > Terrestrial > Soil > Temperate forest > Bulk soil...
TGGCGCCGACCTTCTGCAGCGGGTGGGCCCGACCCTTATCGTCCGTGTCAGCATCGGGGCGCCCCATCCAGTGCTTTCGAGCCCACGTCCGCCTGACGTTGGCGTCACGGTAGCTCAGGTACCCGCGCTTATCGATACCGGTGCGTCCGAAAGCTGCATCGACCAAGACCTGGCGGATCAACTGGCTCTCACTCTGGTTGACCGCCGTATCGTTTCCGGGGCCGGCGGAAGGCATGATCTCAACGTCTACCTGGCCGAAATCGACATCCCAGGCCTATTGGTCAAGCAGTATGGCCTCTTCACCGCTGTCAGGCTTGCAGAAGGCGGGGCTATCCACCGTGTTCTACTTGGGCGAACACTGCTGCGAGAATTAGTGGTCATCTACGATGGCAGACGCGGCGTCGTCACGATGTGCCATTGAGTAGCCGGATCCCGCGCACCGGCCGGCCGGCCGGCTGCTGACGCCCTTGCGGGAGCATGAGAAAGCGGGCGCTTGTTTGCTAGCCCCCCTGGACCTGGCGCCTAGCCCTCGCTTTCCGGGACCAGAACGATCGTATACCGCCCGCCGGGCGCGGCCGGGACGGTCTCATCGTTGCTGTCCGCGCGGGTATACATCGGCTTGACCAGCGCCAGCTCCGCGAGCTTGCCGTCCGGCAGTCGGATCATAATGCGCGCATCACGCGGCATCCCGCGCATGGCGTGCGCCAGCTTGTCCAGCGTGAAGGTCACTCAGCCCTCCCGCAGCAGGATGCGCCGCACCGGCCCCGGACGACGGCCGTTGTTCACCAGCTGTCGAGCTGGTTCAGCGATAATCTGTCCCACTCGCCGCCCCTCCCGGTCGCGCGCGTTCGTCGGTGTAACAGCGGGCTCCTCCGGTCCCGACAGGCGAATATTGGACGACATGTCCGTTGCGGATCAGGAAGATGTTGTTGCAAGCTGCAACGCCCTGCATACAGGTGGTGAAGCCGGTATAGCTGGCAAAGTTCACTGGTCCGCCAAAGAGTGTTCCCCCTGCCGAGCAGGAGGCCACTCCGCGACCGTTCACATAATTCCAGATTTCGGTCCCGTCTGAGGCGCGGGTTCGGATGACGGGCATGGTGATGAAGACGGGATGTGTCTCCAAGGCAGCAACTGGCGCCCCGACCCAAGACTGCAGATCCTCCTGTCGGACGCTCGCGCATGCAGCTAAAGCAAGGCCAAGCAGAATAAACCCGAAGGCTTGCTTCATCGCAACGTGATCTTCCGCACCGGCCGGCTGCTGACGCCCTCGATGCCGCTCACAAGCTCCGCCTTCCCTGCCCGGCCGCCGCAGCCGTCGTGGCGCATCTTCGCGAGGATGGCGCGGATCGGCATGTTGGGCCGCGCGAAGTGCACCTCGTTGATCATCTGCACCTTGCCGCAGCGGTCGCATTCGATGCGCAGGAACCACGACGGGAAGGCGGCGAACGGTTCGTCCCGGGCCTCGATGCCGCTCGGCAGGGGGTCGTTACCGTAGCTGCGCCAGTGGCGCACGGGGATGCGCGTCCGGCTCATCGGGTTAGCCCGTAGCCCCGCCGTTGCAACTCCTCCTGCCGGGCCGTGAAAGCGTCCAACCGACGCTGATGTTCCGCCAGCAACAGCGTGCGAAAGGCCTGCATGTCGGCATCGCGCAGCAGCTCGATCAGGTGATCCTGCCATTCGATGTCATGGACCCGAAAAACATGGGCGACCGCCAGCGCGGCCTTGTCCGTTCCATCGGTCATCTTGGGCGGATCATGCGGTCGAAGAACGCCCGCACCCGGGCCGTCGCCGCGGGATCCTCGTCCGGCTCCGCTGCCTGCTCGGAGCGTTGCAACCGCGCCCGCTTGCGGCTGATGGAGGTGGCGATCACCGACTTCGCGGCCGGTGCCGGCTTGGCCGGGGCGTCGTCATTGGCCGGAGGTGGAGCGGTCGGCTCGGGCTCGTCAGGTGGCGGCACTGCGTCGGCCCTGCCCCGCTTCCGCACGATCGCCGGCCCCTTGAGCGCGACCGCCTTCCGCTTCCTCGGCGGAGGCTTGTAGCGGTAGGTCGTGGTGACGATGCGGGTCATGCTGGCGGCAGGCGTCGTTGCTCAAGCTGATCGGTGCGGCCTTCCAGGCGCGTGATGCGTGTCACTGTGTCCGAGACGATCGCGCCCGCAACCATGGTCGCTGCCGCGGTCGAGGCACTCCGCGCCTCCGTGACGATCTGCTGCTGCTCGCTGTCCAGTCGCAGCATGCGGTCTTCGAGCGCCTTCAGCCGTTGTTCGATCACCTGAAGCGATGCCTGGACGGTCTTATGAAGCGCGAACAGGTCCTCGATCCTGCGCGCGAACGTCCACAGCCCGCCGATTGCAGGAAGCGCCACCTATGCGGCTTCGATGATGCGCGTGGTGCGCAGCCGGGCCAGCAGCGCGTCCATCTCCTTCATGGCCTCGGGGATCTCGGTGTCCAGCCTGGCTAGGATGCGGTCGATCTCCTCGCGCTGTCCCGGTTGCCGCTGCGGTTTGCGTTGCGCCTTCTTCCGCGGCTCTTGCCTTGTCAGGGGCATGGCTGGTGTCTCCCGTTACTCATGACGTCATCCATCCTCGTCCAGGTCGATGCCGGCCTGTCGGAACAGCGGGTCCGTGGCGCGTTGCAGCTCCCGCACCAGCCGCCCCACCCGGCGCCGCTCGATCAACCAGCGCCGGCTCCCCGCCTCCCGCAGCCCGCCCTTCAACCGCATAAGCCCGTCGAATTCGGACGGGCAGCGGACCGCCACCCATTTCGCACCGAACTGTTCGAACTCCACCGGGCCGATGCGGGCGGGCAGGTCAGGGTGCGTGGTGACGATGCGGGTCATGGAACCAAGATGAGCCGACGCCGGTGGAGATCGGTGAGGTCGTCGCGGTCGCTCATTCGGCCGGTTCCTGCGCCAGCCGCCGGATGGTGCGTTCAGCGTGCCGAGCCATCAGGCGGCTTCCCCCTGCCGGTGGCGCCGCTCCAGTAATTCCAGGCGATCCAAGATCGCCTCCACGACGACTTCGTTGACGCGAAGTCGCTCGCGCGCCGCCGCCACCTTCAGGCGTACCAGTATTTCAGGGTCGATGCGCAGCGAAGTGATGGTCCGTGTGTCACGAGCCTTCGCCGGCTTTGACACGACTGTTGGGGGCGTCTGCTGTGGAGCGGCCGCCGGCTCGGGAGCCTTTTGAGCCAGCGCGCGCTGCAACCCGTCCTTTGCCATCCGTGAGTTCCTTTATCAGCGTGAGCCACAGGGCACGCATTTCACGCGCCCCCTTCCCGCCAGGATCTGCTTCGCCAGCTGTCAGGCCGTCGACTGCGGCGGCGGGAAAGATCGAGCGGTTGACGATCGAGGTGGGCGCCACGGGCACCCCGAAGGCAGTGAGGGCCTTGCGAGCGTCCACGGTCACCGAAGCCTCTCCTGCTCCTCTGGGCGGCGGGCAGGCGTTGAGGACGATCATAGAACGCCGGGCGACGCCCTTGGCGGTGTCCAAGGTCCCCAAGATAGCGCGCAGGTCGAAGATGGACGGGCGGGTCGGTACCAGCGTGAGGTCCGCCAGCACGGCCACGCGCTCCACGTCGGTCTCCCGCGACGGGCGGGTATCCACCACGACCAGGTCGACACCATCTTCGGCTGCGTCTTCCAGGATGCCGCGCAGGCGACTGGTATCGGTTTCCACCAGCGCAGGAGTTTCGGCGGCCCGTGCGCGCCACCACTGGGTCGCGCTGCGCTGGGGGTCCAGGTCGATCAGCAGCGAGCGCAGGCCAGCTTCGTCCGCCAACACAGCCAGATGGGTGGCGATCGTGGTCTTACCGACCCCGCCCTTGCGACTGAGGATGCCCAGAGTCTTCATGCTGTGACATCGTAGCATCAAAAGCATCACAGCTGCAATTTAGTCTCGGCGCTCTCTATAATAAGATGCTGTGATAATAATGATGCTGTAGCATCTAGGATGCTGTGATGCTACGATGCGTCGGATAACTTGCCTTCCCAGACCCATCCGCACTGGCCGCCCGCACAGCTGGAGACCCGCCTTGCACGACCTGATCCCCCTCGACCTGGCGCTGCCCGGCGCGCTGACCCCCGCAGAGATCGACCGGACCATGGAATACGCGGAGGCAGAGAAGTCGCCCGCTACCCGTGCGGCCTACGAGAGCGACTGGAAGGACTTCTCGGTCTGGTGCTTCGCCAGAGGGGCCACGCCGCTCCCCGCCCATGTCGGCATTGTCGCCGCCTACCTCTCCGGCCTCGCCGACAGCGGCCGCAAGGCCAGCACGATCGGTCGCAGGGCGGCTGCCATCGGCTACCACCACAAGATGGCCGGCCACGAGCCACCGACCGGCAGCGAGGCCGTCAAGGCCGTCCTGCGCGGCATCCGCCGCACCATCGGGTCGGCGAAGCAGGGCAAGGCGCCGGCGACCGCGGACCTGATCGGCCAGATGGTCGCGCTCTGCCCGGACAACATGATCGGCCGGCGAGACCGCGCGTTGCTGTGCCTGGGCTTTGCTGGGGCGTTCCGCCGCAGTGAACTCTGCGCGCTCGAGGTCGGCGATCTCACCGAAGTCCCCGATGGGCTGCGGATCCTGATCCGGCGCAGCAAGGGCGATCAGGAAGGGCAAGGGCAGGAGGTCGCGATTCCCCGAGGCTACAAGCTCCGCCCGGTCGAGGCGGTACAGACGTGGCTGGCGGCGGCGGAGATCTACGCAGGGCCGGTGTTCCGAGCCGTGGGACGGGGCGGACGGGTCTCAGACGACGCCCTGGCGGACGACAGCGCGGCACGGATCGTGAAGCGGTATGCCCAGCGGGTCGGGCTCGATCCCGCCTCCTACGCCGGGCACAGCCTGCGCAGCGGGTTCCTCACCTCGGCCGCCGAGAGCGGGGCGAGCGTCTGGAAGCTATCGGAGGTCAGTAGACACAAAAGTCTAGACACACTGCGCGGCTACGTGCGGCGGGTTGACCTGTTCAAAGAGCACGCTGGAGCCGCGTTCCTGTGAGCTGCCAAATGCACGCGATGCATACTGATAATGCACAATGATGATTAACGGTCGGTCCGTTCAAGGTGCCCACAGTTTCCGGGCGACACACGCAGCAGAAGAGACGTGAGTGATGACCGATCAGACTGAGGCTGAACTGCTCAAGCTTGTGATAGCGGAAAGCCAAGTCCAGCAAGAGCGGGAGCGAGCTACAAAGCGGGAGCGAGCTACAAAGCGGGAGCAGGAGATGGCGCAGGAACCACAGATCGCTGCTGGGCTCCAGCCCGCGCTCGCCCCCGGCGTGCCATGGCGAACTGAGCAGGAGCGCAATGCCATTCGCGATAAATGGCTAGTGCCGATGATAGAGGCCGAGCGCGCCAAGCGTTTGAAGCAACGAAGCGGCGCTAGCTGATGGCCCGGCGAGGCATCGGCGCGCCGACCTTCCGCAGTAACCGCCTCCGCAACTTGAGAGATTGACCATGCATATTCTCATCGGCCTCGCGATGGCCTTGGCGCTGCTTTACTTCTGGCTGCTGGCGCACTGGTATGCGCGCATCCTCATGTTCCTGGTGATGGCGGCGGCTCTCGGGGCGGGGGGAGCCGGCCTGGGCTCACTGAAGCAGGACGGCGGCTTCGCTACGGTGGTGATCGGCCTCGTTGGCATTGGTCTGGCGTGGCCACTTGCGGGCATTCCGGTCTACCGCCAACGACACCAGATACGCGCAGAGCTTCGCCGCGAATGGATGCTGAAACAGCAATTGCTCAGCACTAAGGCTGCAACGGGTTCGGCGGTCCCTTCTGCGACAGCAGGTCCTGCTTCAGCGCGTTGACATTCCGTTCCATGACAGCCCGCTTATTCGCCGCCGTCCTGGCCTGCCGCAGTGGTCGCGTGCCTTGCCATACACCGATCGCAGGATTGATCAGCGGAACGCCGTGGCCGGCCGCATACAGTGCAGCGCCATGCAGGGTGAGGTCAGTCGCCATTTGGGCTACCGCCCCCAATGTCGTCCCGCCCTCCTTCGCCGCCCGCTCGAACAACTGATGGGTAGGCGATCCAGGAACCTCGGCCTGTCTCCTGGCAAAATCCTCGGTAGCCAGCTCGTTCTTGACCTGCACAATCTTCTGGATCTGGGCATCCGTCAGTGAATGAGCGTTGTGGACAGACTTGTCGTCCATGGCATTGGCGATGTCGGACAACATCGTCTGAACCTTACGGAATACCAGCTTGCCATTTGGATCCCACAGGCTCTTGGCCCTTCCCGGTTCATAGTTCTGCAGGAACGCCTGCTGGTTGATCGGCTGCGACCGCTTCGCCCACTCCTGGCGCCACTGATCCCAGAGCGGCGCGCCAGAGTTCATGACCGGGTTGAGATCATCCACCAGCTTGGTCAACACAGACTGCCCGGCCTGCACGTCCTTGGCCACGTCGGTCGAGCCGCTCTTCTTGTCGAGCCAGTCCGTCATATTGTCGCGGACGCCCTGCAGCCGCGATGGCAGCACCTCGATTTTGCCGTCCTTGTCAAACAGGGAGTTGTATACGTTTTCCAATATACCACGAACGCCACTACGCTTCGAGAACGGTCCGTTGATCAGTCCTTCCAGGTTAGCGCGGAACCCTTCCAGCATGTTCGGATTGACCGGCTGTTCATTCTCAAACACGCCCATCTCATCGGGCGTCACCTCTTTCCGGTATTTGATGAGATCAGCGAGGGTGTTGGAGTCGCCCATATCCTCCTTCAGGGCATCGGTCATGCCGGCGTGGCGCTCGGTGTTTATCGCGTCGACCTGCGCGCGGTAGTCGGTATCCTTGCCGTAGTAATATTTGTGGTCGAGTGCTCGCTGGGGACTGAAGTCGCGGAACGCCTCGATGCGCGGCGGGATGGGTGGATCGCTCTCGAAGTATGTGTTGTCGTCCCGCAGGCTCTGCCCAGCTCGTTCGGCGGCGGTCTGCGCCACGTCTTTGCGGATGTCGGTAGCCTTCTGCGTGAGCGTCTTCTCTGGGATGGGCTCCGTCGTTACCTCGGCGCCTGCCGCAGCCAGTTGTGGTCTTTCACTTATGACCGGCGGTGGCGTGGCAGATGGTGTAGCTGGAGCTGCAGCTGATGTTGGCTCGAACACCTCTTGTCCGCCAGTCGCCACGTTCATCCGATAATTACCGCCAGGTTGGAATATCTCTCCTGGTTGAACAGGGCGCCATGCACCGCCGGTCGGCTGGGAGGGTGCAGCAGTGCCACCGCCCCCTGATGGCGGAGCAGGCTGTGGTCCTGCACCTCCTCCCGGTTGGGATGGCGGCTCTGGTCCGGCCCTGGCAATCGCCGCCCTCAGCTCGTCGACCGTCACTGGCAGCGGCTTCATCACCCCCGCCTGCGTAAGTATGCTGGGAGGCTCGCGCACGAGAGCATTGGCGCCACTGAATCGCAGTGGGTTGGCGGCAAAGGTGGCGGCAGCCTGCGCCTCTGGCGTCAGTCCGAAAGTCTTGGTCTGCGGGTTCCACGTCACGCCGCCGGTTGGTCCCTCAGACAGGCCGACAAGAGCATTGATGCCCATCTGAACCGGGGTCGCCAGCGCATGGACACCGGTCGTCGCCACCTTACGGGCGAACGTCTCCACCGGCCCCGCATCCTTGTCGGGCGCCATAGCCTTCAGCAGATTGATCTCGCTGGCCTGCGCCCGGTCGCGGAAATCTTCCAGTGAGGCAATCGGTGGCTGGCTGGGTGGGGCGTTGATGCGCGCCATATCCTCTGGCCACACCAAGGTGTCACCAACTGCGACCGGTGCCGGCGTTGCTGGTGGGGGTGGCGCCCCTGGCGCGGCGGAGGGAGGCGGTCCCGAAGGAATGGCTTGTGGCGGCACGTAGGAGCCGTCTGGCGCGACATAACCCTTCGACAGATCGGTATCGCCTGGCGCGACTATGGTCTGCCATATCGATGGCTTCGCTGGCGCTCCTGTCTGGCCAGTGCCTGCCGGTTGCTGTCCGCCTCCAGACAACTCTTGCTTTAGCTGTTCCTTCGCTGACGACGGCTGCGCGTTGGGTGGAGGCGTGGACGTGGTCGACGTTTGCGAACCACCTCCGGTCAGTTCCTGCTGCAACTGCCCCTTGGCGGATGGCGAAGCCGGAGGCTCCGAAGCTGGCGCTGATTGCACCGGCGATGGCGTGTTGTTGTAGTCCGGGGCCGATGCCTGCGCGGTCTGTTCGTCCTGGCCCTGGTAGCCGAGCTGCTTGCCGATGCTCAGCGCCTTGTTGGCAACGATCGTGGCATAGGCCGGATTGACCGTGTTGTAGCCGCTCTTCACCAGCGCCGCGGCCTGCGAGGCAGGATCAGGCGCGGCCGCCACACCCGCATAGCGTGGCGTCTTCATCAGGCCCACGAACGCCTGCGCCGCGGTCTGCACATCCGGATAGCCCGCGACGCGTCCGCCAGGCGTGATGCCAAAGATGTTGTTGCCAGACACATGCTGGCCGCCGCCTGTCTCGGTATCGATGATGCCAAGCACCACCGATGGATCGACGCCGGTCTGCGTCGCGATGTCGTTCGCCAACGGCGCGTAGGTGGTGAGGAAATCGTCCGCCATCACGGCATCGCCCTCGTCTCACCGAGATAGCCGTTGCGTCTGGCCATCTCGCGCGAATTCATAAGCTTCTGGGCATAGGCCTCGTCGTGGCTGTTGATGTCGTCGAGCAGTGTCTTCTTCTGCTGCGGGTTATACAGATCCCAGGCGAACGCGCGCGGGTCCACGTTCTTGTTAAAATCCCGCAGGAAGTCGTTGTAGTAGCCATATTGCGCCTGCTGAGCCGGCGACATCGTGTGCCACTCGCTGCTGGCCGTCGCGTTCATCCGCATCATCGCGATACCAGCCTTCAGCATGTCGGAGCTGGCCAGCTCGTGGATGCCGGTATTGGCATTGCCCGCGAGCGTTGCCGCCAGCCTGGCGTCCGAGCCCTGCGCGACCGGATTACCGGCGACAATCTGAGACAGCCATTTGTGGAGCGAGTCGTATTCTTTCGTCTCATCGAAGGCACCGCTGTAGCCCATGCTGCGTGCCACACCGCCCGCCCAGCCTTTCGCCTCGTTGAGCAAGTCGGAGCCCGGCGCCGTGGTCATGCCGCGGCCCAGCAGCGACAGCGCCTGCGTTTGCGGAAACACATTGCCCGCGTAGTTCGCCGCCAGTTTGTCATCGGCCACCAGTCGTTCCGCCGATGCCGCTGCGTTGGCCCGTTCCGTGTAGCCGGGGCCCGTCGCGAATGTGCCGGACGCCGCTTGCTGCGTTCCTGGTGTAGCGCCGGCGCCTCTGGCGCGATCCATACCAGCCGCAATGGCAGCCACATCGCCTGGCACGAGCGGGTTCGGCCCCCCGGCCGGGCCGACACTCGGCGCCAGCAGCGCGTTGGCCGCGGCGATCGGCACGCCGCCCTGGAGCGATGCCCGCGGCGCATTCGGCGGCGGCGGTGGATTGGACGCAGGCGGCGGCGCCGCAACTGCGGGCGGTGGCGGCACGGCGGCAGCCGGCGCAGGTGGCGGACTAGCCGGTGGTGTCGGCGGGAGCGGCAACGGAGCCGCAGGAGCCGCCTGAGAGCCACTCAGCACGGCGCCGATGCCTCCACCCGTGTAGGGCGCGCTGGAGGCGCCTGACGGCCCTCCTGGGGGCGCTGGTGGCCCTGGAGGCGTTGTCACTGCTGGCGACGCGGTCGACGCCCCTGTGGCGCCTCCTGGGGGCGCCGGTGTGGCGGCTGGCGGCTGGCCTGGCACATTCAGCAGGCGAGGCGGATTGGTGGGGCTTACGAGCTTGCCGGTGCTGTCGACGACACCTCCACCGCCGCCCCCTCCACCACCGCCAGTGCCGGGCACCTCTCTGGCACCGGGTGGCAGCAATCCGCTGTTGCCAAAGCGCCGCATGCGCTCAGCACCGGAGATATGAACATCCTGCCCAGGCGCCGTCGCGAGGCCGTTCCTTACGTCTTCCACCGTCGCAGGGACGATGGCATCCGGCATACTGACCACGGTATCAGGCGAGGCCGTCGTGTTGATGGCGCCCGGCCCCTGCACGATAGCGCCTGGCCCGCGCGGTGTCGGCTGGGTGGTGGTCATAGGAACGATCTGCCCGCCGACATTCTGGCCCACGGTTTGGCCGATGACCTGGTGCAGCTGTTCGAGCGCGGTTTGCCCTACGCGATAGGCGTTCTGCTGCCGCTCAGCCGGCGACATACCGAGCCAGCGAGCGCGCTCGCGCTCCACCTGGTCCCTCGGGCTGCCGTTCGCGATGAGGTTGTCGAACGAAGCGTTGACATTGGCATCGGATGGGTCTTGCGCCACCGTAATTGCCGACGTGCCGACCAGCTTCATGTGACCGGCGATGTTGTTGAGCTGCGCCGTGCGTAGCTGCGCGTTGTTGGCGAGGTTCGTCGCCATCCCCATCGCCGCCAACGGATCATTCCGCGCGATCGACTGCGCCTTGGCATAGTCGACGTTGCCGTTCTCGTCGGTCGCCTGCTGCAGCGCCTGCCCCCACGCCTGCTGCGCCTGCTTCGCGCGCAGATCGAAGACGTTGCCAGCCGCCTGCGTCGCACTATTGATCGCCGCCAGCGGGTTCACCAGCACCGGGTTGGCGATGCCCTGCAGCACGCTCGTGGAGCGGTTGGCCTGCAGTAGTGCGTTGAGGGGGTCGTCGGCCATGGCGTATCTCCTCCGCGATCAACTATGTCGCGCTTATCGCGCGCTCTTCGGCAGGGCTCGTTTTGAGTCGCGACTCAGCGCTTCAGCCTTAGCCGCATGCGCTGCAGCGGCCTTAGCGTGATCTCGTGCGGCTGCCGAATGGCCGATAGCGGTATCCGGTCTGGAGGCGATCTTGATGCTCGTGCTGGTGCCGGAACCTGGAGTGCGTGCCATAACAGGTCCTCCTTTGCGACACCGAAGCTAGCAGCTTGCCGACGTGTCGCACACAAAATCTGGGGGCCGTTACGCGTCCGTGCTAAGGGCGTTTTTCGCGGAGACAGCACTATGATCCACTCAATGGACGACGACGCCGAAGACGAGCTGCGTGAGATCAACCAGACGGCACTGGACGTACTGGAGACCGTTCACGCCGTCACAGACCGCCTGCCCTCAGCGGCGAACGCGAGAGCCATGTTGCTCGGTGTCGCCGCGGTCATGATCGCGGCGAATATGCGGGACGGCGAAGAACCCGACGCGGGCGAGATCAACCGGATCTGGGCAGAGCGGGGCTTTCCGTGGCGAATGGTCAAGTCACTACAATAGACCGCGCCATCGCCACTCTCGATACCGACGAAACGGGTGCACGACGTCCCGCAATAGGGTCTGGGAACAACAGTTATCCGACCCTATTCGGTTACGGAATGGTCGCTATCAGGCAGCCTGCCGCGGCTTCAGCTTATCGCTGCCGGATCAGCGCCAGCGGGGTCCTGTCCGAGCTTTTCGGCAAGCCAAGCCGCAACCAACGCTGATCTGCTGGTCGCACGGCATCGGGCAGCGGCGTCCACTTGTTCCAGCAGCCGGTAATCAAGGTGGAGCGTGACCGGCACCCGGTTGCCACGCTCATCCTCTCGGCCGGCACGCGTTCGGCGATCACTGTGCATGTCTGGCCCCTATATGCTCATCCAGTTGAGATTGACGCCGCCATGCTCATTGAACGCCCGCGACGACGAGAATTGCCGCTCTATGATCGAGTCGATCGGCTTCGCCTCGGTCTCACGTACGCCTAGTGCGAGGTAGCGTGCGGAATCTGCACCGTGACTGGCGTGATTGTGTACCGGGCTGGCCCGCCAGGTCTGTGCCGCCTCGTTCCACTCCCGCCGGTAGTGCCGCAACGCGTGGATACCCTTGGCGCAGCGCTCTGCATCGAACCAGGCACGCGGCAAGATCATGCGAACAGCATTGATCCCGTCGGCTACGCTATGTTGCCGCACCGTGCGTGTGGGTCGGACACCCAAGCCGTGCAGCGTCTCAATGCGGGACTTCCCGGAACCGATCTCCCTAACTTCAGCGTCATGCGGAAGGAGGTGCTTCTCATAGACGTAGGAGGATCGCTGTTGAAGCAGCCGTGCATAGTGATCAAACCCGGCACCGCTGTCCTCAATGTAATCGATCAGGTGCCATTCTCCGCCACGTGTAATCTGCGCGCACCAAATGGCCGTGCTGTCGTCAATGCCAATATCCCAGCTCGTCCACACCTTGAGCGCCGGGTTATGCGGCACGCTTGTTATGCGGCCCTCGCGCTCAGCATCGTCCATGAGCTTGCCATAGTAGGAGCCGGAGTTCGGAGCGGCGAAGCTGCACATCATTTCCTGATTGAATTCGGCTTCATCCATCTCGAGCCTGAGCCGCTCGATCGCTTGGTCAGACAACGCCCCGGTCTTTGTGTAGTCGAGCAGATACGTGCTGTAGCCTGGCGTGACGCGGGCATGGTCGTAGGCTGCCTGCAAAAGCCCACGCCCTTTCGGCGTGCCGCTGCGCACCAGCGTGCCGTGACGGTCAGCGAGCATCGGCTCGATCACCAACGGGATCAGGCTTGGCGGCGTATCGTCGGCTTCGTCAACGATGACCTCGTCCGCGGAGCCGCCACGCCAGCTGTCGACGTTGTCACCGCCGCCCGCTTGGTATGTGCCGCCGTTCGGCAGCTTGATCGCCATCTCGGATCGGCGCACGGCTGCGCCGGGGATCACATCGGCCGCACGGACCAATTGATCCCACAGGCCCGTGCGTGCCCACATGACGCCATACGGAAGTATATGCACGACGCGAGGCAGCGGCTTCGGATCAGTGAGCGCCCGCTTCAGGCCACGCCACATCAGCGCGGTGCTTTTCCCCGCGCGGCGATGAACGACGGCAACGATCCGCGGCGCGGGATCGTCGATCAGTCTCGCTTGCCACAGGCGCGGCGTAAACGGCAGTGCGATCTTCTGTTTTTCAATCCGAGCCACGGCTCAGCACGGCTGTTCTGCGGTGGCGAAGACCACAGCGAAGCTACCGCCCGTGTCCTCCTCAATCGCCTCCCGCCCAGTCATCGGCTGGGGAATAGCAGGGCCCCATGTGAACTCAATGGCGAGCGGTGGGCCATCGGGATCGCCAGAGAGTGGCTGTGTCGATTTTCCGTAAGCTCTGTCGAGCAGCTCTTTGAGGGCCGCGATGCGTGCGGTCTCGCTCTCGGCGCGTTCGCCTGGCGCGAGGCCGCTCAGTTCGGCGAGGGCAGCGACGGCTGCCGGCCCGTACTGCATCGCGACGGTGCGGATCTCCACCGTGTGCCTGTTATGGGTGCCTGGCCGACGTCCCGCGCCGGCGCGTCGTCCGCCGTGGCCGCCACTCATTTGAATAACCTTGATTGATTTTCAAGCATCGCGGTTGGCGCGCCTCTGCCCCGAGGGTACTGCCAGTCAGTCGGCATGGCCGGCGGATTGTTCGCTGTCATCGGCGTCGGTGGCGTTGCCAGCGATCAGCCAGAGGGCATCACGAGTACCGAGACGGACGGCATCGTAAAAGCGCGCGTCGGCATCGGCCGAACCGAACATGCGTTGGAGGGCTTGTGCGACACCTGCGCTGACGGCGGTGCTGATGTCGGGATCGGGCATTGTGGTGCTCCTTGGTGCCGACCGGCGATCCGTGGATACACCACACGGACGCTGCAGGGAAATCGCGCGTTGAAAAAGGATCGGCCAATGCGCGCGGACTCTTACTGGGCGGTGTGCCACACACATCCCCAGGCAGAACGCTGGGCGCTGAGCAATCTCGCCCAGCAAGGTTATGAAGCCTACTTGCCGCTGATGACCGTTACCCGCCGAGATCGCGTCCTGCGCACCATGACCCATCGCGTCGAGGTGCCGTTGTTCAGTCGGTATCTGTTCGTGAATATACAGTCCGAGCAACGCTGGACACCGGTGCGGTACACCTCTGGCGTCCATCAGCTGCTGATGTGCGACGGGAAGCCCCAACGGCTCGATGCGGCCGTGATCGCTGTGCTCCGGGCGGGTGAAGCGCTTCGGGCGCAAACACCGGAAAAACCGTACTGGGCGCCGGGCGTACCGTGCCGCCCCGCCACCGGAGCCCTGCGCGGACACCAGGCTGTTGTTCTTGCCGTCGACGGCGAGACCGCCCGCATCGGTGTGATCTTCCTCGGCCATCTGCGGGAGATTTCCGTGCCGCTGCATGGTCTCGTGCCGATCGCCGCTTAAGCGCGGGAAACGCCAGGGAAGGCTGCTTATCCGACCCTCCCCCGGGGGCGGGTCTAAAACTTGGCAGGTCTGGGCGTGCCACCGGGCGCGGTGGGCACGTGCGCGAAGGAGAAATTAACATAGGGGGGTTCCCACCAGGGGGACTGGTCGGATTTGCGCCCCTCCCCTCAGCCCGTTGCCGCCACCACCATCGCGTCGTGCTGGCGCCGCGCCAGCCATCCAGGAGGGGTATCGCGAATCGGCACAATGCCCTCGATCGTCAACCAGGCCAGCAACTCGCCTTGACGGACCGCGCGCAGCAGTGCCCTGGCGTCCTCGAGCTGCGCTGTCTGCGCGAGTGTCAGCGCCGCCGGCCGTTTCGGCCACGGGCATAGAGTGGCGTCGAACGCCAACACGAACGGCGCGTTCCGGCTGATGAGGCGCGCCCTCTGTTGCGGCGATTCCTGAGAAAACAAAACCCGCGTCCGCCGTCCTAGAATCTGCTGCATCGGAACCTCCTCCTACGCCACCAGCCTGCACCGGCGGAGAGCGTTCGGGAACGTGCTGCCAAGGCACAGCGCTGGATGACGGATCTGGCGAAACATGCTGGATTTGCTGAGCTCGTTGGGCGGCCGATCGGAGTTACCAGCTCCGATCGGCCTGCCCGTAAACCCTCTGCCGGGAGTACGAACAGTGTCCACCCAACTATGTGCGTCTGGCCGCCTGGGCGCTCACGCAGCGCGGAATATCGAAACAGTACGTTCCATAGTCAACGCTCAACGCACATCGCGCCTTTCCCAGGTCGGAGCCCTCTAAGTGGCCGCGCCGCCCGGCGATGAGCGGGCCACCCAGGCAAAAGCGAGCGCGGACAGTGCGCGAGCAGCGATCGAGGAAGCGGCCGCGGACAGTGCGGCTGCCGTCAT
>Ga0247676_1000101_pt1 | contig 14927 bp, 16 predicted proteins | sample CNK17_metaG_FD_182802 | JGI IMG/M metagenome (GOLD analysis project Ga0247676, IMG submission 182802) | Soil microbial communities from Purdue University Martell Research Forest, Indiana, United States - CNK17 | ecosystem: Environmental > Terrestrial > Soil > Temperate forest > Bulk soil...
GAGGGCAACCACACAGCCGCTGAACTCAAGGCGCTGTTCGAGAAGCAGAAGGGCAAGTGCGCATATTGCAGCGCCAAGCTCACCAAGAGCTACCACGCTGACCACATCGTGGCTTTGTCAAAGGGCGGCAGTAACTGGATCAGTAACATCGCTTTAGCATGTGCAAAATGCAACGTCAGCAAGCACGCAGCCGATCCGATCGAGTTCGCGCGTCGCAACGGCAGACTCATCTGAAGGAGACATGACATGGCAAAGCAGCCCACGGCGGCCAATCCCGTCGAGCAGGCGGCGGCAGAGGCTGATCAGCGCCGCACCGAGTTCGCGGCCGAGCAGGAGGAGCAGGAGCGCAAGCTGGACGCCATCCGCGAGGAGGGGCGCCTGCAGCGCGAGCGCGACCAGGCAGAGCACGACAAGGCGGTGCTCGAGGCGGCAGAGGCTGCCGCCAAGGCGCGCGAGAAAGCCGGCGAGGAGGAACGCCAGGCGATGGCCGACCTGTTCAAGCAGGCCCGCGCGGCGAAGGCCGAGCATGACGCCAAGGTCGACGCCGAATTCGCCGCGGCGCTGGCAGCGCGTCAGGAGGCCGAGCGCGACACCGACCCGAGCATCGGGCCACAGACCACGCTCGACCCCACCAGCGTGGTCGCCAAGGCCGCCCGCGGGGGCGCTGCGCGCGATATGGCCGGCAACGCCCTGGCGCAGGAACTCGCTTTTATCACAGCCGAGGACGAGGAGTCCGTCGCATGACCGAGAAGCACCGTCCGACCGTATCGCAGTCCATGATCGAGGCCGCGGCCGATGCCCACCTCCCGGCGCCCGACCCGGTGGCCGTGGCACTCCAGCAGGGTGCCCAGGTGGTGCTGGAGCCAGATAGCGCGGCCCGCGCTGGCGCCATGGGCATCTATCCGACGCTGCCGCAGAACGAGGCGCTGCGCGATGCCGGGTATGTGCAGATGGGCCTCAATCCGAGCGACCCATCCAATGAGCTGACCGATCCCGACGCACCATCGGGTGTGGTCCCGCCAGCCGAGCGGGCGCCGGTGAACACCGCGGTGCCGTATGTCACCCAGGCCGGCGCTACGATGACCTGCACCATGGGCGAATGGACCGGCGAACCGACCAGCTACGCCTACCAGTGGCAGATGGATGGCGCCAACATCCCGGGCGACGGCGCCAGCCTGCCGCTCACGTCAGCCGATCTGGGGCATAGCGTGACCTGCGTCGTCACCGCGACCAATGCCAACGGCTCGACCGCAGCACCACCGTCCAATGCCGTGGTTGTCGCATAAGTCATGCCGGGTCAGCGGAACCAACTGGCACCACCGGAGATTGACGACAGGGTATGGTCGGATACCCGTGGGTCGTCGGGCCAGCTGTATCCACCGAATGCAGATACGCCAGGCTATACGTTCGGCAGCTTTGGGCAGTTGCCAACAGCGACGCCACCGCAGACCTACACTGGCGCGCTGCCGACACCGCCGACCGGCTACGCGCAACACTCCGCCGATCTGCCGGCTGAGTATTACCACCTGTTGGCGCAGCAGCCGCCCGGCATGCGTGACAACCCCATGGTGAACCAACTGCTCCAGATGATCTATCTGCGACGGAAGGAGCGGACATGACCACGCCGGCCGTGCTTGGTGAACGCGTGCTGCGTCGCCTCGGTGTCGAGATCGTACCGGTGGCAGCGCGTCCGGCGCTGGCCGCCACGGTCAGCGTCACCGTCATTGCGGCACGGGCGCTGCAAGGGCTGGGGGTGCCTGTCGCCGCGGCTAATCGGCCATCGATCTCGAGCGCCACCATCGTGCCCGTTGCCACCATCGCCGAACGTGCGCTGCAAGCACTTGGCGCCACTGTGGCCGAGGCCGATCGCCCGACGCTGACCACCGTCATCACCGTGACGGCGATAGCAGAACGTGCATTGCAGGCCCTGGGTGTTACGGTCACCCAGGCCAATAGCCCGCCATTCACCACCACCGTGACGACGGCCGCGATCGCCACGGGTGCGTTGATCGAGCTGGGTGTGATCGCCTCCGATGAAACGCCATCCGCCACTGACCAGGCGCTGGCCTTGGCCAAGGTGCTCGAGGTGCACGACGCACTGGTGGCGCAGGCCGCCGTGGCGTGGGCCTCAACCGGCATCCTGCAGGCAGCGGCTGAAGAATACACCAAGCTGACAGCCCTCGTTCTGGCCTCGAGCTTCGGCAAGGCCGGCGATCCCGCTCAGTGGCCGATGCTGGAGGCGCGGGTGAAGCGCGTTTCGCTCATCGCGCAGTCCCAGACATTGGCCGAGGCCCGCGTCAACGCTGTCCACGACGAACTGGTGCGCAACGCCTATGCGTCCTGGACCACCGCCGCGATCCCGCAGGCGGTAGCGGACGATTACGTGGCACTCACCGTGCAGCAGATGGCGCCGCTGTTCGGGGCGCAGGCCCCGGGCGTCGACGCAACGTCTGTTGTCGAGGCGCGGGTGAAGCGCGTGGCATTGCTGCTGCAGGCACAGGATCTGGCGGAGGACCGCGTCGCCGCCATCCATGGCGCATTGGTCGGCAATGGCTATGCCTCGTGGGGTGTCGCCGCGATTCCGCAGGGCGTGTCGGATGACTACGTGGCGCTGGTGCGGTTTGAGTTGGCGCCCGCGTTCGGGGTCGACCTCCAGGCGGGCGCTGGTCTTGTTCCGGCCATCGAGGCGCGGGTGAAGCGGTATGCCCTGGTGCTGCAGGCGCAGGGCCTGGCCGAGGCGAGGGTCAACGCCGTCCATGACGAATTGGTGGGAAACGCGCACGTCTCGTGGGCCGCCAGCGCCATCCCGCAGGCTGTGTCGGACGATTATGTCGGGTTGACCATGATCAAGTTGGCCCCGCTGTTTGAGATCAAGGCTGATCCGGCCGGCATTCCAGCGCTGGAAGCGCGCGTGCGGCATTTCTCGCTGGTGCAGCGCGCACCGGATTTGGCCACCGAAGCCGTGATGGCGGTGCATGCCGATCTCGGCGCCCGCGGCAAGCTACGGTGGACCGCGTTCGACATCCCGCAGGCGGCCGAGCAGCCGTATATACTGCTCGCCGCATTCCGGCTGGGGCCGGAATTCGACCGTCAGGTGGCGCCTACCGACGTCATCATGGCCGAGCGCGCACTAGCGCGCATGATCGCGCTGCCGACGTCGGGTGAACGGGTCAGGACGGAGTATTTTTGATGTCAGCCACCAGTCTCAGAGCCGCGCCCGCGTCCCGCAGCCGCCTCCCAGGCGGCAGGGTGGACCCTGCGCCGCAGACGTTCCCGCCGTTCGTGCCTGGCGCGATCCTGCATGCGGACGACTTGAACGCTGCACTGGAAGGCGGCGCCGACCCCGGCGATCTGCTCAAGCTGGTTAGTTCCGGTGGCGCCAACCTGCCAACGGTCGCCCCAACCCAACGCCTGCTGTTTCGACGCACCGCGACGGCATCGACCGACTTTGCCGACTTCGAGTTCGACCGCACCACAGCATTCACCGATGGCAGTGGTCTGATCAATCGTGCTGTCGGCATTAACTTCACGGTCGGGGCCGACGTGCTCAGTGCTGAACACGGCCTGATCATCAACGGCCGCGTGAACTGCACGAATTCCGGACTGACGCCATCGCACTATGGCCTGTGGTCACAGATGCAGCGATCGGCCGGCGCCAAGGGGCACTGCACGGGCATGGTGTCCAACGTGGTTGATGAGACGGGGCTCGGCACACTCGACGGGGACATTCATAACCTGCTCGGCATCGAGTGCGATGTTTATGCCAACGGATTGGACGACCAGCCAAACCCCGCGACCTATGGCGGCATCGGCGTGCGCCGCGCCGTCAGCCTGTCGGTTGGGCTTGGTGTTGACACCGCCGATCCGGTCCAGTTCTCCTGCGGGTTGCACTTTGCCACGCTGCCGAATTCGGAGATCTCCCAACTCATCGGCATATCGCCGACCACCAGGACGGTGGTGGGGCTTGATATGCGCGGGGCGTTCATACCGAACGATATGACCGGCACGCCGGTTTGTGCAGTGAAGATGTCGCCGGGACAGATCATCGATTTCAACGGTGGCACAGAACTGCGTGATCCACCCGGGAACTATCTGCAATATACCGGTGGCCACTTACACTATATGGCCGATACGACCGAGATCGTGTCGTTCTCGGACGATGCCACCATGGGCCTTGGCATAACCGCAAGCAGCACACAGAAGATCCGGCTGGGCGGCGCCGCATCGGTCGGCCTCAACACGTCGGATGCCGCGCTCACGGGCGCTGCCATTCGCCTGGCGACAGACCAGTATATCGGCTTCACGGCGGCAGACTCGCGGCAGCTGTCCTACACGGCGAGCGGCACGCCCAGGCTGACCTATCAAACCAGCACCGGGGTCGAGTTGCTCAGCATAACCGATGTCGGTGCGGTGACGATGGCGCGCGGACTCGCCGCGTTCGGCGGCACACCGCCGGCCGCCAAGCCGGCCGTTGCCGGATCGCGCGGCGGCAATGCTGCGCTCGCGGCGCTGTTGACGGTGCTGGAGAGCTACGGGTTCATCACCGATAATACGGTGGCGTAACACCTATGACGGACATCAATATCACCCTGCCGGTGCAGCGCCACTCACCGCTGTACATCCCCCGGCGTGACCTGGTGCTGGCTGCCAGCGACAGCCTGTCGCTGCTGGTGACGCTGGTGGAGAGCGATGATCCAAGCGCACCGCCGGCTACGTTGCCGGGGGCCAGCGCGACCATGACCGTCTGGCACGATCCCTGGCCGGGCTGGGGCGGCAGTTGGGACTATAGCCGCTGCTGGTGCCCTGGCGGCGTCCTGTGGGCGGCGTCTGAACCGGTGACGACACCTGGCAGTGTGGTGGAATTCTTTCTGCCGCTCGGCGCGTTGAGCGGCCTGCCGCTACGCACGCTGTGGGCGCTGGAAGTGGGGTTCAGCGGCACCTCCACAATGGTCAGCCAGGGGCGATTGCACCTGACCTCGTCGATGGTGAGCGCGACAGGCGCCGATGTCGGGACACCGCTGATCCTGGACGATCCGGCGGCCGGCGCCATGGACAATCAATACTGGGTGGCCTGATGTCCGATAGCGCCACACTCGCGACGCTGCAGCAGGCGCTGACGCCAAAGACCGGCATGCAACGCATACCGCTGACGCTGGAGACCTATCAGCATCAGAGCGTGCCACTGTCTGCCAAGCGGTTGCTCAATATGTTCGCGGAGCAGCAGCCGGCCGACGCGCGCAATGCCGTCGCGCTGCTGCCGACGCCTGGGCTGAGCACGTTCGTTAACGTCGGCAGCGGGCCAATCCACGCCGTCAACGATGACTTGCCAGGCGCGTTATTCGTGGTCAGCGGCACGCATTTCTATTCGGTCAATACGGGCACGCTAGCGGTGACCGACCTCGGCAACATCGGCACACCGTCCGGTGGTTTCACGCCAGGACAGCGGCTCTACTCGATCGCGGTCGGGCCTACCGCTGCGGTGGTGTGCTCGCCGCCGAATGCCTTTGTTTCGGCCGGTCCCGGCGCGCCCGTGGCGCAGATCACTACGACGTGGCCGAGCTATGGCGCGTCCAGCGTCGCGTTCCTCGACGGGTATTTCGCGTTCACCGGGCAGATGTCTCCCTCGTTCTTTTTCATCACGCGGCTGGAAGATCCGAGCGCTGTCGACGCACTGGACTTTGCTGCACTCGATGGGTTCCCTAACGCCATGACGAAGGTCGTGTCGCTGGGAGCGGACCTGTGGTTCGGCGGTGCTTCCGGCTGGGAAATCTGGTACGACGCCGGCAATGCCGACTTTCCGTTCAGACGGCGGCCGAATGGGTTGCTGCAGCGCACGCTTGGTGCGACCGAGTCGGTGGCCAAGGGGGACGAGAGCATCTTTTGGTGGAGTGCGGACAATCGTATATACCGCACGGTGGGCTATCAGGAGCAGCGCATCAGCACGCATGGCGTGGAGGCATCGCTGTCGACCGGCATCACCAGCGCCTACATCTACAACCAACTCGGGCATGTCCACTACGTGCTGAACCTCGGTGATCGCTCGCTGGTTTACGACTGTCTGACCAAAGTATGGCACACGGCATCGAGCGCCGCCGACGGCACCGGCCCGTGGCGCGGCAAATGCTGCACCGCTAATACGGGCTTTCCCATCATTGGTGATGCGGCTGCCGGCCGCCTGCTGCAAGCCGATCCCAACCTCTCCACCGACGTCGGCGTTGAGCCGCGGCGCCAGGTCGTGCTGCCACCGCTCTACGGCGGCACCAAGCGGGCGTTCTGCGCGCGGCTGGAAGTCGAGATGGAAGTGGGCACGGCGCATTCGCCGCCCAGCGTCACGCTCGACTGGTCGGATGATGGCGGCATTACCTTCAGTGGCGGGCCGCGCACCATGCTCGTGGGGTCGTCATCGAACTACCGCACGCGGGTCTATACGACGCGGCTCGGCAGCTTCCGCCAACGTGTGTTCCGGCTCACCGCGCAGCATGCCATGAGCGTGTATGCGGTCGAGGCAGACATCGTGGCTGGCGCGCACTGATGGCGTTACGGACATTTACGCGCCCTGGTGTGTTCCTGGCTGGCGCCACCACGCTCGAGCAGTCGCTGAAGTTCGAGCCACCATTCCGCGAGCCGTTGCTCGATGACCTGGGGGGCGTGTCACAGCCGTGGGTGTCGTGGTTCACCCGCACGTCCGATCGCCTGGCAGACCACGAGACGCGCATCGAGAGCCTGGAAGGCCGGATGACGGCGCTGGAAGCACGGGTGACAACGGCCGAGGGGCACATCACTACGCTGCAATCTCAGGTCGCCACGCTGCAATCGCAGGTCGCCACGTTGCAGAGCGATGTGGCCAGCATCCTCTCGCGGCTCGCAGCAGCTGGTATTCCGTGATGGTTTGATGCGGTAGATACGGAAACGCCGGCCAGGATCATCTGACCGGCGCAACCGAGGAGAGCGAGATGGTAGGACATCTCAAACTCCTGCCGCGGATATTGGTGGTGGTGCGGATCTCAGTCAAGGTCCGCGTCACTATACGCCGCAGGTAGGGTTGGGGCCAGCTTCGGCTGGCCCCTTCCCCGGAGGGGTGATGCGGAACTTTCGACTGATCCACGCGGGCCTCAATGTGGCGCCGATCATGGCGGAACTCGATGAGGTTTCAGAGTGGGGCCGTTACGCCGAGCGCAAGGAGCGCAACGGGACAGCGCACGGCGACATGACAGACTTGTGGATCAGGTACTTTGCTCGCGATACGCTACACGAGCCTGCTGATTACAACCGGCCAGGCCAGTGCGTGTTCTATCCGGTGTGGGACAAGCTGCCGTCCATCCATCCGTTAGTATGGTCGCTGATGGCGTCGCAGAAGTCGGTGGAACTTGGCGGCATCCTCTGCACGCGGCTACCCCCAGGAGGGCGTATCCAACGGCACAGCGATGCTGGTGCATGGCACGCTCAGCGCTACAACTTCAAATGCTATATCGTGCTGGAGGCGAACGCCCGCTGCATTGTGGAGTGCGATGGCGAGGAGCAGGTGTTTCGTGAGGGCGAGATCTTTGAGTTCGACAACACACGGCCACACTCGATGGAGAACAGTGGTAGCACCCAGCGCTCAACCTTGATCGTGTGCCTGCGGGTGGAGTGAATGAAACGCGCGCTCAGAACAGATCGAGTTGCCCTTTTGGGCGCCGTGCCGCACGAAACGCATCCCAACGCGCCTTAGTCGCGCGGCTGACCGCGTCTTTCTGGTATTGAGCTATCTTCTTTCCCTTATGGACGGCGCTGATCATGGCTTTTTGAGCGTCGCTTATCTTCTGGCCGCGGTGGGCTGCAGCCATTCTAGCTAACTGTTCCGGTGAGCGTTTTTTGCCTTTGTTGCTCGCGGCCATTTTTGCTCGTGTTTCGGCTGATATCGGTGCTCTAGTACGCCATGCCGCAACGATTTTAGCTTTGGCCTCCGGTGTGTGTTTTCTGCTCTTACTGGCTTTCCCTATCTTGGCTCGAGCCTCCGCTGACATCTTCATGCCGAGCCTACTCTCAGCCGTGGGACATACGTTGTATCCGCCTCGTTCACAGTGACTATCAAGAGCGTCTAGCCAGTGCTGTTCGCGAACGATAAGGCTGGCCAGGTCCGGTACGATTTCCAGGACTTCATAGGCGAAAACCGTTACGCCGTATTTATCATATGCCCGCTGGAGAGGTTTGCACCGATGGACGCCGGTCTTGAGATTGCTGCGGTGAACTTGCCATCTTCTCGCGATACTGATCGCAGATCCCACATACAGCTTGTCGTTCGCTGTGTTGCGAATGGCGTAGATACCGGGCAGTTTAGGGTCAGCCATCTCGCGCTCCTTGCCGAGCAGTGGTGGTCAGGGCCAGCGTCGCGTTCACAGCGCGGCGTTGGTCCGTTGTCCTATAGCACAGATGTAGGGCAACTCAAGTGAGACGGGCGGCAAACCAGCCGGTCACTACGGCACTGACCATCTTCGCCGGCATTTATGCCAAGGCATACACCGTCCCAGATGCCGATACTCTATTGCCGCAACATTCACACAAAACGGGTCATGTGACCGCCATAACGGCTGGATCGGTGCGCGCTTGGCGCGACGGGGAGTTGCTTGGCGACTTTCACGCGCCGGCACTGGTGTTGATACCAGCGCATACCATGCATTCGTTTCTCACGTTATCTGACCAAGTTAGCTTGATCTGCATCCACAATGCCGACCACCTAGACGAGGTGAACGAACCTGCGGTGGCCGAGATGCATACTCTCGATCTGGAGGACTGACCGATGCCGTTTGCTGCTGCAGGGGCGATTGGGCTTGGGGCGGCGACGGCTGCTGGCGCCACGGCTGGCACGGCCGCCTTGATCGGTGCCGGTGCGGCAGCGGCGGGTGGTATCGCCAGCAACTTGATGCGCAAGGGCGAGGTATCGCAGGGCCAGGAGCAGGCCAACGCCGCACAGCAGGGGTTCTACGATCAGGCGCGCACCGATCTGCTGCCGTTCATCACCAGCGGCCAGAACGCGCTGGCGCCGGTCTCCAGCACATCAGGCCCAACGCCTTGGAGCGTGGGCGGCGGGACGGACGTTGCCGGACAACTGTCGGGGATCTACGGCCCGGATCAGGCAACCGCGGCGATGGCGAATTTCCGAACTGATCCAGGCTATCAGTTCCGGTTTGACGAAGGGGTGCGGGCTGTCGATGCCAATGCGGCGGCGAGCCACATGCTGCGCAGCGGCGCGACCGGCAAGGCGCTGGAGAAGTTCGGGCAGGGTTTGGCCGATCAGGGGTATCAGACGTATCTCAGCAACGCCAACACTGGTTTTACGAATTACTATAACCGGCTGATGGACCTGTCCAAGCTGGGCGAGAACGCGGCTGCGGGTGTTGGCAACGCTGGGGTCACCACCGGACAGGGGATTGCGGGCACCGATACGAGCGCGGCAGCGGCGCAGTCGAAGATAACGAACGACACCGCGACTCAGCTCGGCACGACGGCAACGGGGCTGATGAACAACCCGGCGATCAAGGATGCGCTCACTCCAGGCATCTCGCCGTCGACCGTGGCCACCAATCAGCTCTATCAGCAGGCAGCATTCAATCAGTATGCGCCAGGTACTTATGGACCGTTCCAGTGAGGCGATGACCGATGGCACAATTTACCGCTGACGTTGGAGGGCTGTCGCCAGATTACCAAAATATCCTGTTCAACTCAGCGTCGGGCATCACGGGGCAGACGATCCGGCAGAACGAGCTGCTGAACCAGGGCAGGCAGCTTGATCTGAGCAACGCCAATATGGAGCAGGTGTCGCGGGTCGCTGCGGCGCTGCGAAGTGAACCCGACCTGGCCAAGCGCGCGGAGCTGTATCCACGCTATGTCGGGGCACTGCAGGCGCAGGGCTACGCGATGCATGCGCCGGCGACGCTGCCCGATGATGCGACGCTGCAGATGCTGGCCAACCAGAGTGTGTCGGTGGCGGATCAGTATAAGATGGGGCTGATTACGCCGCCAGGTACAAAGGAGGTGCTAGATAAGGTTTTTGGCGGCGGAAGCGTAACTCGCACGGGAACGACAGCGTCCACCGCGACGCCAACTGCTGGCGGTGGAACGGGACCGGCGCCGTTCGTGGGTGCGAACCTGCCGGCCGGGGTGTCGCCCGACGAGGACCAGCTCGTGCGCACGATCTATGGCGAGGCTGGCGGCGAGCCGGTCGCCGGACAACAGGCGGTGGCTCACGTCATCAAGACGCGGATGGGGTTGGGCAAGCAGGGCGTGGCTGACGTGGTATTTGCGCCAAACCAGTTCGAGGCATGGTCCGATCCGAAGAACCGGCCACGCATGGAGGCGCTCGATCCTGGCTCGCCGCAATATCAGGCGATCCTCAATAACGTGGTGCGCCCGGTCTTGTCGGGGCAGGCGCAAGATCCAACCGGCGGCGCGACCAACTTCTACAACCCAGCGCTCCAAGCCCAGCTTGGGCGCTCGGCGCCAGGGTTCGCGCAGGGCAACCGGACCACGATCGGCAACCACGAGTTCTATTACGGCGGCTATGCCCCACGCACGGCCACAGCGACCGCCACAGCACCCGCTGGAGGCGGTGGGACGCCGGCGCCATACACGGTGGCCTCCAACGCGCCCGTGCCGCCACCAGGGTCCACAGCCGCGCCTGATGCCCAGTGGGATCTGCCAGGGGCGCCTGCACCCGACCAGCCTCCAGTGCCCTCCACGACCGCCGCAGCGCCGCCAGCGGCCATGCCAAGCGTCGCTCAGCCACCGCCGGCCGTGCCAACTCCCGCGCCTCCTTCGCCTGTGCCGGTCCAGCCACAAGTCGCGCCGACGGTGCCGCAGCCGAACGCCTCTTTGGCTACCGGCATCAACTCACCGCAATTCCGAGAAGCGCAAGAAAAGCTACGCCAGGCATACGCGATCAAGGCAATGCCCGGTTACGCCACCAGTCCGCAACTGCAGGCGGCTGCTGGATTACTCACGGAGCAAGCTGGAGCGCTCGCTAAAGCTGACACGTTCCAAGAAGACGTGCAGGGTGGCATTCATGGTCAGCGCAGCGTACTGACCAATCAGTTCATTCCCGACCCAGCGCGTCGTATTGCCGCCCAGCCAAACGGCGACGTGATCAATGACCAGGGCAAAGTCATTTATCACGTTGATCCCGTGCAACTGGAAAAGGATGCCGAAGGTCAATACTGGTATGTCCCGAAGTATCCCACCACAGGGCCAGGCGGTGCTCTCGTGCCTCCACGACCTGTTGGCGGCAATCTGCCGACGCCTGCCTTTGCGGAAGAGCAGAAGGTAGAAGCAAAAAGACTATCGGATCTCCGCACTGCCGTCTTGGATCGTGCGAAGGAAAGCGCCCAGGCGAACACCATGATCGCCAACACGGAGACCGCCTTGCAGGAGGCCCAGAAAGGCAACCTTGGGTCTGGCGCATTATCACCCCAGAAGCTCCAGATTGTGGCGACTGCAAGAGCGTTGGGCATCAACCTTGCTCCCTTCGGGATAGATACCGATAAGTTAGGGGCCGCTCAGGTGACGCGCGAACAGTTGCAGCAACTCAACGGCGCGATCCTGCGTAAAATGTACCCGCAACGTATCACCAATGCGGACCTGGCAATAAGCGGGACCGTTCTGCCGAACTATGGCTTGGACGAGCAGGCGCTCACTTCTAATTTCGAGATCTACAAGAAGCAGAATGCTTATGACACACGCATGGCCCAAGATATGTTGGCATACCAAGATCAGCATCACACGCTGGTCGGATGGGAAAACCAATGGCACGCGAAAAATGGCTTTGGTGCTGGCCCGATCGATAATCTGTTCGGTGATGCGCAGGCAGGCCGCCTGACGAGCGGGGGTAACAGCAGTAAGCCAGCACAGGGAGACCTTCCGGTCGTCAAGACCGACGAAGACTTTAACGCGCTGAAATCCGGCACCGTCTTCATCGATCCCAACGGCAAGCCTCGGAGAAAACCCTGATGGCCGCCTGGGAATCCGCGCCGCTGGTTACCGACACACCAACGACCGATGTGCCGACCGTCACCGTCAGACCGGCATGGCAAGCCGCGCCATTGGCAGATACTTCGTCACGGGATATAGCGGATCAGTTTATACCAGCATCGCTTCGCTCACAGTCGGTCGGGATGCCATCACCAAATGTCCCGGTCGGCCAGTCCATCGACAAGCCGATCGCGGAGGACAGGGCGCCCGGCCCGGTCGTGCAGGCGGCTGGCAGCCTCGCCACCGATCCAGAGCAGAAACGCCGCATCATCGCTGGGCAACTGTTCCCCAACCTGAAGCCGGTCGAAGCGCAGGCCCGCGTGTTCTACGGCCCGAACGGCCGCATGGCAGCGGTCGGCTTGGATGGGCAGCCGTATTACGTCGATCCTGACCGGCCCGACATTTCCGCGCTTCGCACGTTCTCTCCGGCCAACCTGGCATCGAACATCGGTGGCCTCGTCGGGCCGTCGTTACCGGCCGCTGGAGGCATCGGGCTTGGGGCTGCTGCTGGGCCAACCTCGCTGTTTGTCGGTCCCTTGGCTGCTGGCGTTGGAGCGGCGGCCGGTGACGTGCTCCGACAACATCTTGCGGCGCGACTCGATCCTGGCATCCCAGGGCCACAAGGCGCACCACCGCCGCCACAGCCGTACAACTGGCGCCAGACCGTTGGCGAGGCGGGGGGAGCAGCGACCGGGCAGGCGCTCGGTGCGTCCATCCTCCGTATCGCTGCACCGAACAGGCTAGGGTTGAGCGCTACCGAAATCGACAAGCTGCGTAGCCCAGGCTTTATGGCTAAGGTCAACCAGATATACGACGCCTCCAAGGCTCAAGGTGTCGATATATCACCAGGGCAGGCCACTGCCCTTCCGTCGTTATTGGCGAAGGAGGACGTTCTTGCGTCCGGCACAGCAGGATCAGATAACGCGGATATTGCCGCGACCTTCTATGGCGGCGAGCGGAGCCAACTCAATCAAGCGCTCCAGGACTATCTCGCCAAGGTATCTCCCACTTCTGACAAGACCGATGCCTCCTTGCAATTTCAACAGGGCATTGAGGACGCGACTAATATCGTGCGCCAGGATGCAAACAAGGCAGCCAAGCCGGCGTACGATGCCGCGCGTGCGGGCGGTCAGGTCATGTCGCCCGATCTGGCGCAACTAGCGGATCTGCCAGCCACTAAGTCGGCGCTAGCCGAGGCAGCGGTGGACTATCAAAATCGCACCGGCAAGGTCGCGAACCTCGATGCTCCTGACTTCGAGTTGTGGGATCTGACGAAGCGCAAACTGGATGAAGCCGTCAACAAGGCCAAGCGGGATGGCGATTATTCAAACGCAGATGCTATCGGTTCCGTGCGCGACCGGCTGAGAATGAACCTGGATGCCGCCTATCCGACCTATGAGACGGCGCGCGACCTTGCGGCTCCCGGTCAGCGCCTGGCGGCTCGGTTGCAAAGCTCCCTAGGTCCAGCGGGCAGTGGTGATGAGACAACGCGACAGATCACGGGGGGAATATTCGGACCCAACGGTATCAACCCTCGTGCGGTTGCTGAAGCACGGGACGCCTTCACGGCATCTGGTCGCGCTGACGAATGGCAAGCCGGCATACGCTCCTATCTGCAAGACCTCATCGACACCGCCAGCGCTGGAGAAGGCGGGCTTAACCCTGGCAATCTCCGCAAGCAGATCTTTGGAACTGGAGGCAACACACGCGCTGCTCTGCAGGCGGCGATGACGCCGGAGCAGTTCCAAGGATTAGACAACGTGCTTGGCACGTTAGAGGCCGTAGCCCGCTCTAAGGGGATGAACAGCCTGACAGCGCCACGTACGGTTGGCAGGGAGGAATTACTGAACTCAGCAGGCGGCACACCTGGTGTGCGTGCTGTTCGTGGGATCAGTAACCTGATGGGGCCGCGCCTGTTGTATACGGTCACAGATGCCGGGAACAGCCTGGCGGATTGGATGACAACGCGAAATGTGAGCAAGTTTGCCGACCGCATTTTTGGCAACCCAGACGCAGGTATCAGCGCCGCCAATAGCCAGAAGTTTTTACAGCAGGCTGCGCGGCTGTCGCCAGGAAGCCGAGAGCTTATCACCCGGATATTTGAGTTCCTCGGTCAACAGCTCGGAGGCACCGACACCGTGAGTGGACGACAGCCAACCCCAGGCAGTATCCCCGCGATACCTCCGGCTCCACGCAATCAGATGGCGCCGCTCTACGGCCCCTGATCATGCGGTAGCCACCAGAACACGACCCGCTGTGGCTTGGCTCTGATCCTGGCCGCCTTGGCATCATTGTATGCTACTCGTTCAGGCCCTCTCGCTCCGGTTGAGAGGCCGGCTAGTAGCGTAATGGGCAGCACGACCACCAGGGCAAACGCTGCCATGATAAGCCACAACTCAAAGATCGCGTACAGCATCAACGTCCGCCCTCCAACGCCTCGACGCGGCGCTCCAGGCGAGCATGGCGGGAGTGCATAGCGCGGACCTCGGTTGTCAGGGCTGTCACCGATGCCTCGACGCGCGTCGTGAGCTGACGGCCGAGGAAATCCAGGGTAATTGTGTCACTCATGTCGTAGCTCCTTTACGGCGTGTGCAGGGCCGGTGCAGCATTGGCAGTGCTGCCCGGCCCGATTTATATCAGTCTCTCCATCGGGCGCCAGCAGCAATGCCGGCGCCCTTTGTCATATACGCCCGTTGAGAGACGCTGCGCCGGGTGGGCAAGTCGGCGCCCCGCTTCGTAGGCGGGGGTTCAGGGTCTGGTCGAAATAGGCCGTTCAAGGCGGTCTTCGTTTACTTCATCCTCAAGCACATCGACCAGAGATGCACGCCACCTCTCTGCATACGGTCCGGCCGGCTCATTGTCGTAGATGAACTCCTCCAAGGCTGTCATCTCTTCCTTGGCATCCATCTTCGCAGAGCACTGCG